>Ga0210394_10000245_pt1 | contig 128247 bp, 106 predicted proteins | sample IncBWC12MmetaG_FD_160121 | JGI IMG/M metagenome (GOLD analysis project Ga0210394, IMG submission 160121) | Forest soil microbial communities from Barre Woods Harvard Forest LTER site, Petersham, Massachusetts, United States - Inc-BW-C-12-M | ecosystem: Environmental > Terrestrial > Soil >...
GGCGCGCATCGAGAGCGGGTACTAAAACCGCGCTGCCGGCTGACGCCTGAAATGCCACAGCTTCCAGCGCACTGACTCCAACCACGGGCTTGCGATAAACTTCCGCCCAACCCTTCGCCGCCGTCAAGCCCACGCGCAATCCGGTAAACGAACCCGGCCCGGCAGACACCGCGAACACGTCGAAATCGTCCAATTTCAACGATAAATCGCTTAGCAGAAACTCTAAATGGCGGAACATGCGCGAAGAATAGTTCTCCTCAGCGCGCGTGGAGATGACGCCAAGCGTCGTCTCGCCACGTAGAATTGCGACGCTACCGGAGGGCGAAGAGGTATCCAAGGAGAGGATTAGCACGTGCACCAGTATAGGGCAATTTGGGGGCCAATCTTACTGAAAACATTCGGTTTCTCAGCCCTGAGACGCGCCGCCAAACCACCCATTTTTCTTGACGTTTCCAACCCATGTGCCTAAACTTTCAATATGGCTTTTCGGGGAGGATCGAGCATCCATGTCCTGTGAATTTAAACTCGGCGAAAAGGTTGTGTATCCGAACCACGGTGTTGGAGTAATTGAACAGATCAGTTACGGTTACGTGAATGGACGTTCGGAGCGATTTTATATGCTGAAAATCGTTTCGAGCGGTTTGAAAGTGATGGTGCCGCAGACGAACGTGGATTGCGTTGGCCTGCGCCCCATCATTCGCAATACGCAAGCCGGCGCGGTGATTTCGTTTTTGGAAAAGGGCCGCTCCGCTTCCCACCACGACTGGAAACACCGCTTCAAGGAAAATTCGGATCGCATGCGGACGGGCTCGTTGATGGAGGTCGCCGCAGTGCTGAAAGGCCTGGTGGCTCTGAGCCGCACCAAGCCGCTTTCCTTCCGCGAAAAGAAAATGCTGGAACGTGCCAAGTATCTCCTCGTCAGTGAACTCGCCACGGTGCGCAACACTTCCGAATCGGCTGTGGAAGCTAACCTGGTGAAAGCGCTGGCCAAAGCAAAACTGCAAATGCCGGAGGGCGCGCCAATTCCGGAGTAGATTTTTCGTATCAACCCTGGCGGGCACAATCTGCGAAGATTGTGCCCTTTCTTTTTTTCGCTACTTTGTGTCCCGCTGCTCTGCTGCCTCTCCTATTTTCCGCGTTTCTTTGCTGGCGCCACTATCCGTTCGATCTGCTGAGTATGATTCAGGTCGTGACCAGCGATCAGCGTCACCAGGCGTTCGATCGTCTCCGCGCCGCGCTCCGAGTGCATGCCGTGGTGTTTCCATTGTTCGGCGGAGAGCGACTTCAGTAGCGCGAGGTTCGATTCGCGTAACACGCGGAATGTCGCGAGCGAGTTGCGCGCATCGCGTTTTTCGTACCGGCACGCCTTGGCCCACGCTTCCTGGTCATAGGCGGGGATAGGTGTTCCCGGCGTCGCCAGGATCTGGCGCAGGCGGAAGCTGGTTACGATTTCGCTGTCGGCCAGATGCGCCATGATTTCCGCGACGGACCACTTGTCTGGCTCCGGACGCTTGCGCAGCTTCGTTGCGGGGACACCTTTCAATAGGCGCTCGAGCTTTTGCGCGCTGGCGGCCTGGATTTTTAGCGGCGGCTGGCCTTCTGCGTATCCCAGGATTCGTTCCACGTACTGCGGGATTGTTTCGCTCATGGAGGTTGCTCCTTTGGTAAGCGTTTGGATGCGGATGAATACAGAAAGACTCGCACGAACGAAAAAGGATAGCGATCGGCCGCGAAGGCCGTGCGTGCGGCCAATTTGGCAGGCGCAGGGTCTTGGTAACGGCGGTCTCCAGTCCGCGATCGGCGATTACTGCGCGACCGATGGCGTCCGCCACGGCGGACGCCGCTACAACGGCATGACCTACTGCAAACTCAAAGGCGCTCGGAACACGAGCGGCGGCGCGGACGTGGTGTAAACGACCGCCTGTACCAACGTACAGTTGTCATCTTCTGGAAACCTTAAGTGCGGAACCCCTCGTGCGAAACAGGGGACATCTTACAATTCAAGGAGCGATCTCTCCTCCGGTCCTTGGGAACTTTGGACACTTTATAAATGCTTGGCCGTGAAGCGGATCGCGCAGCTCTCAGAGGCGAAGCGTATGGCGCTAAAAGCGACGGACATCCCTGCCGCGAGCCCGCTAGTTGACGCGGCCGGAAGACCCATTTCCGCTGCGACTCCCGCCTTAAATCCCGAAGAACAGGAGCTTGCCCGCAAACGCGACGAGCAGGCCGCGATCGAAAGCGAGCTGACCGAACGCGAGCTGCGCTCCGCAAATCTGCGCGCGGAGCTGGGCGCGTTCGAGCGGCAATATCTGCATCACGTTGGCTCGCGCTATGCGGAACTGGACGAATTGAAAGCCGCGGTCGCTGAGCGGCTCGCGCAGGAACAACCCGCGAACGCACGAGCGCAGCAAGCCGCGCGGGAAGCTCGCGCACACGCCGCCGAAACGCAATCCACTGCCGGAGAAAAATCGGAGGCCACGCCGCGGGCTTTCGAATCCTCGCCGGAGATGAAGAGGCTTTACCGCGAAGTCGCCAAGCGCGTTCATCCCGACCTCACTTCCGACCGCGCGGACCGCGCCAAGCGCCAGCAATTGATGGCCGAGGCCAACGCAGCCTACGAGCGCGGCGACGAAACCAGGCTGCGCAAAATTTTCACGGAATACGAATGGAGTGCGGAGGCCGTGCAGGGCGAAGGTCCCGGCGCGGAACTGATTCGCGTGATTCGCCGCATCAGCCAGGCGCGCGGACGACTCGCGGAAATCGAAGCGGAATTACAGGAGCTGCTGCGTTCGGATTTGTACCAGCTGAAAGTGCGTTTGGACGAAGCGCAAAGCCACGGCCGCGACGTGCTGAAAGAAATGGTGCAAAAAGTGGAAGACCAGATTACGCAGGCCAAGCGGCGGCTCGAAAATCCGCAAGGGCTGGGCCGCTAAACATGGACACGCGCGAAAGATCGCCCGAACTGCAAACCGCGCAACACAGCGGCCAGCAAATCGTGCCTACAGCTTCGCGCGGCCTGGCGGTGCGTTCCGCAGCTTTGGTGGTGCGCGGCTTGCGGGATATGGCGCGCGATTCGAACTGGCTGATCAAGAAAGTGTTCCCCGGCTCCACGCCGCACCTGGCGATTTCGGCGACAGGTGCCGTGAGCCTAATCTCCCCTCCCGACCACAACGGCTCGCAGCGTGTGGTCCTCTATGACATTGAACGCACGGGGCCGATCCTGGCGCTGGCGGTACCACAGGAATCGGGTGGTCTGGCGGACGGCATCGCAGCGAAAGATTTGCCGGCGGCATTTGCGTGGTCGCCTTCGGCGCGGCATCTGGTAGCGGCATGGGGCGCATGGCAGCCGGCGCTGCACATTTTCGATCTGCAGGGGAAAATGCTGCTCAGCACATTTGGTGATTTCAAGAATTTTCCGGCGTACCTGGCGTGGTCCGGCGCGGGCAATTTTTTCGCCGCGGCTTCATCGGGAGGCAAAGGCGCGCGCTTGCGACTGTGGGCGGCGAGACCAGACGCGCTGCCTTTCGCGCAGTCACCGACCAAAGAAATCGGCGTGCCGGATGGCTTCGAGCGGCAAACCTACGAGGCTGAATTCGGCGAAGAAGGCGCGTTCGGCGGTTACGGGCGCACGGCTTTCAGCCCGGATGAAAAAATTCTAGCCAGCGTGATCGAAATTCGCGGCGATTGGGCTGACGATTCCATCGTGCTCGCCGACGTGCCCGCGCTGGGCACGCAAAATGTCTATCAGGCGCAGGGACACATCACCGACCTGACCTGGACGCCGGACAGCCGGCAAATTATTTATTGCGCCGCGGGACAGGCGTACAAACTTGATGTGGAAAGCCTGGCGTTCGAGGCGCTGCCCTTCGGCGCGGAATTGTGCGTTTGCCATCCGCACCTGCCGCTGTGCATTTGTTACAGTTCGTGGCTGAAAAATTCAGCGAAGGGCCGGCTGTTTCTCGTGGACCTGGGCCGCCAAACCATGTTCGACGAGTACGCCGCCGAAGGAATCGTGGATCTGCGCTGGAGCGTTGACGGATCGAAAGCGTACGCCATGACGCGCGACGGCATGGCCTACATCTACGATCCGCCGCTGATTTAAATCTGGTCGGTTTGATGCAGAAATGGGCCCCCTTGGATTGCTTTTGTGTGCCGACATTATGAGCCAAACGCGGAACAGACTTTTGCCGCTGTTGCAAGGAGTAGGCACGTTGACTCGTCAAGCGCACCCCGATTGGATTTACTTTCTGCCCATCCTGCATTTCTGCGCCTGCTTGATGAGCACGCTGCGCTACTTCGTGCCGGGCCTGCAGTACCTGATCGTCATTTGGGAATTCGTGATGCACGCCGACTTCCCGGTATCGCTGGTCGCATATGCGCTGACGCCAAAGTACGCACCGCTCGCCGCAATCTGGGTCGTCGCTGCCGGGACGCTGTGGTGGTACGTGCTGAGCCGTGGCGCAGAGGTCGTACTCGTTAAATTAAAACACCGTCGGAAACCAGTTTCCGATTAACGGTGGTCGGGCACTACACTCCGACATGGTCATGCACTTAGCACGACGCTTCCTTGACCATTCGGGAGAGCCCATGCTCGGACAGTTGATCAAAGGAATTCAGGTATTGCATGTTGTGCTGTTCGCTTTCGGTGTCATCGGGTTCTTCATATTTTGGGCTCGAACACGGTTCTGGCTTCCCCAGTACGCACACATTCTCGCGGCCGTCGCGTTAGTGATTGGAATTTGGTGCGTCTCGAACGTTCCGGGCGATGCTCCGATCAGCAAGACAAGCCCAGCTGTCAAATTCCTGTTCGCTCTCTTATTGCCGACGATTGTCTATTTTTTCTTGGTGAGCCAGGGCGGGCAGAGGGCAGCCTTCCGGCGCCGCTTTGGTAGACACACGTCATGCCCGCACTGCGGGCTACCGTTGCCGGCTCTTCAAACTCGGAACACTGGGCATGACACGATGACGACTCACGCTCAGGGGCAATGCCCCAATTGTGGCCCGTGCCTCACGTAGCCGTTGGCCATCGCTGAAGCTTGGATTCGCAAAGCACGCTTAGCCGGCAGCGGGCGTCGAATTGTCCTGTCGGATGCAGAATCGCTGCCGACTATCGAAACCACACATGCGTGTTTACTAGGCCAGCGGCAAATTGGGCTCCGCGTTGAGGGTGGCGTCTTCGTGCTGGCCGGCGACGAAACGTGGGTAGCCGGCGGCGGCGATCATCGCGGCGTTGTCCGTCGAGAGCGCGCGGCTGGGGAAAAATACTGCGAGGTTGTGGCGCTTGGCTTCGGCTTCGAAAGAGGCGCGCAATTCGCGGTTGGCGGCGACTCCGCCGGAGACGAGGATCGAGCGCACGGAATTTTGCTCGGCGGCGGCGATGGTGCGCGTGACCAGATCATCCACCACGGCGCGCTGAAAGCTGGCGACCAAATCCAGCGTCGCTGCCGTCGCCAGCTTGCGCAGAGCATCCGCGCCGCGTTCGCCGCGCACGAGCGCTTCCTTGCGCGCGTCGATTTCCGGCTGCAGTTCGGGATGACGCTTCAAGTGGTACAGCACCGCCGTCTTGATTCCGCTGAAGCTGAAATCATAGGGATTGCCTTTCATCTTTGGCCCGCCGAAGCGGATCGCTCGCGGGTTGCCATGTTGCGCCAGCTGATCCATCACCGGGCCGCCGGGATATCCCAGCGCGAGCAGGCGCGCGACTTTGTCGTAGGCTTCGCCGGCCGCGTCGTCGCGCGTGCCGCCCAGGCGTTCGTAGGAAAAATGCGCCGCGCCATTCTGCGATTCCGATTTCACCGAATAAATCACGGTGTGCCCGCCGGAAACAATCAGGCAGGCGGCCGGCAATTCGGGCGGGCGCAGGCCGGCGGCATGCGCTTCCAGAAAAACAGCGTGCACATGGCCTGCGAGGTGATTCACGCCGATCAGCGGCTTGCCCAGCGCTTGCGCCAGAACTTTGCCGTATGTGATGCCCACCAGCAGAGCGCCCACTAACCCCGGACCGCGCGTCACCGCGATCGCGTCCAAATCCTGCAGCGTGATTCCGGCCTGCTCCAGAGCTTCGCGCACCACCGGAACGATCTGGCGCAAGTGTTCGCGCGAAGCCAGCTCCGGCACCACGCCGCCATATTTCCGGTGAATGGCGATTTGCGACGCCACGATGCTCGAAAGGATCGTATCGCCGCCGGAGACCACGGCCGCGGCGGTCTCGTCGCAGGAAGACTCAATCCCCAGAATGATTTTGCATTTCGTCGTCAAATATATGCCCCGAATCTCGATGCGTCAGAGTTCGCAATGAATATGGTAGCATAGCCGTGCGAGCGGTTTTTTCGCGCGCGATGCTTGCGCGAAAGCGTTTGGCGTGCGAGGCTGCCGCGTTCATTGTTTACGAAGCCGTTGCGTTTACGAACTTCTGCGATCGCGCTTCCCTATCAAGCCGAGTCCAGAGGATAAAATTAATTCGATCCGCCACGCCTGGCCTCTGTAGGCGACCGGCCGCAATCCACTAAGAGGACTATGAGCTCCGAACGAAAACGCGTGCGCAAAGCTGTGCTGCCTGTGGCCGGCCTGGGAACGCGTTTCCTGCCCGCCACCAAAGCGATGCCCAAGGAAATGCTGCCGGTGGTGGATAAGCCGCTGATTCAATACGCGGTCGAAGAATGCATCGCGTCTGGCATTGAGAACGTGATTTTCGTCACCGGCCGCCGCAAGAGCGCCATCGAAGACCATTTCGATTTCGCGCCAGAGCTGGAACATTTTCTGGAAGACCACGGCAAGCCGGAATTAGCGCAGATGGTGCGCGACATCAGCGGCGGAATACATTTCAGCTACACGCGGCAGAACGAAGCGCTGGGCCTGGGTCATGCGGTATTGACCGCGCGCGAACTGGTGGGCGATGAACCGTTTGCCGTGCTGCTGGGCGACGTGATCATGGAAAGCCCCGTGCCCGCCACTCGCGCGCTGATTGAAATCTACGAAGCCACCGGACAAGGCGCGATCACAGTGCAGGAAGTCCCGCGTGAAGAATTGCAATTCTACGGCGTGATTTCGGCCAGCCCCGGAAAAATTCCCGGCTGGGGCGATAGCGTGCTGCGCCTGAACGACATGATCGAGAAGCCGAAGCCGGACGAGGCGCCTTCAAACCTGGGGGTTTCCGGGCGCTATGTGCTGCCGCCGGAAATTTTCGATTATCTGGAACAAACCAAACCGGGTGCGGGCGGCGAAATACAGCTCACCGACGGGCTGCGCGCGCTGGCTGCGAAAGAAGGCCTGTGGGCGCACGTGCACCAGGGAAAAACGCACGACGCCGGGAACAAGCTGGGCTTCCTGAAAGCCACCGTGGAACTGGCGCTGAAGAATCCGAAATTCGGCAACGAATTCCGCAGATACCTGAAGACGCTGGAACCTTAGCGCTCTACTTCTTTTTCTTCGACGAGCCTTTTTCGCCGGAGGATTTCGACTCCCCAGATTTTGCGCCGCCGGATTTCGATTCACCGGTTTTCGCGTCGCTGGACTTCGAGTCCTGCGATTTTGCGTCCGAGGATTTAGAATCCGAGGACGAATCGCCAGATTTTCCTGAAGCGCCGTCGCCCGAGCCTTCCACGGACGAGACGCCGGAATTCTTGCCCTTGTAATCCGTTACGTACCAGCCCGAGCCTTTGAACTGAATTCCCGCCGCGGAAATCATCCGCTGGGCTTTTCCGCCGCATTTGGGGCACTTTTGCGTCGTCGGCGCATCATGCTTTTCGATTTTCTCGAATTGATGCGCGCACTTATCGCACTTGTATTCGTATAGCGGCAATGCGGAACTCCTCCCTGCGTTGAGTGTAAAGAAAATAGTAACACGCTTGCGGCTGCGGGCGCAGCGGCGGCGCGCATCGGTGAACAGTTGCGCGCTTGCCGCGAAAAGGCTTCGTGGCAGTCCCGCGCCTGCGGGACCATCGGCGGTGTGCTTCCCATCGGCGGGGTCTGAAGACCCCGGCTACGAAACCGTCGCTCGAAAATGCTGGGATATGCGATGTGTTAGACTCGCTTCGTTCACTGATTTTTCGGATTCATGACGACCAAGCCCAAGCAAAACGAGCCGGCAGCGGGATGCCTGTACGTCGTCGCGACGCCCATCGGCAACCTGGAAGACATTTCGCTGCGCGCACTGCGCGTGCTGAAAGAAGCGGACGCGATCGCCTGCGAAGACACGCGCCAGACGCTGAAGCTGCTCTCGCATTTTGACATTCAGAAACGCCTGGTCAGCTATCACGAGCACAACGAAATTACGCGCGCTGCGGAAATCGTGATCGAGTTGGAGCAGGGCGCGCAAATCGCGCTGGTCACCGACGCCGGCACGCCGGGAATTTCCGATCCCGGCGGCCGGCTGGTGAGTCTGGCGCTGCGTCACGGAATTCAGGTAGTCCCGCTGCCGGGGGCCTGCGCGTTTGTGACGGCGCTGGCAGCCTCGGGAATGCCCATCAAGGAATTTACCTTCATAGGATTTTTGCCGTCGCGGCCTACGGAGCGTCGCAAACGGCTGCGCGCGCTTGCCGGAGAGCCGTGGACGCTCGCTCTGTACGAAGCGCCGCACCGCCTACTCGATACGCTGGAAGACGCGCTGGAAATTCTGGGCAATCGCCCGGCGGTGGTGGCGCGCGAACTGACGAAAGTGTACGAAGAGTTCGTGCGCGGGCATCTGGAAGATTTGCTGGCCGCCGCGCGCGCCAAACCTCCGCGCGGAGAAATCACGCTGTTGATTGGTCCGGCGGACGGCGAGGCGCAACACACCGAGGCGGCCGACGCACAGGCGAAGATTCCGCTCTCGCGCCGCGTGGCGGAAATAATGAAGGAACGCGGCGTGGACAACAAGGCCGCGCTGAAACAAGTGGCGCGCGAACGCGGCCTCACGCGCCGCGAGGCTTACAAACAGCTCCTAATCACCCGCGATGAGTAATTCTTTGTACGTAACTTCTAGTCGCCCGCAGATGCGGTACTGTTCGCGAAAAACGCGTCCACTTTATCGAGGATCTCTGCCGCCGCGTGCGCGTGGTGCACGGCGTAACGTAATTCGCCGCCGTTGCGCACGCCGTGCGTGAACAGGCTGGCGAACTGCTTCATCTTGCCGATCGCGTCCGGCATTTCGGCGGCGATCAGGCTGCGGAAATATCCTGAGAGCAAATGGTAGCGATCCACGTCAGTAGGCTCGTCGTAACGGCCCGTGGCAAGGAAGTCCGCAAGCTGCCGAAAAATCCAGGGATTCGACGAAGCGGTGCGCCCAATCATCACCGCGTCGCAACCAGTCTCTGCCACCATGCGCACGGCGTCCTGCGGCGTGCGAATGTCGCCATTGCCGATCACCGGAATGCGCACGGCCTGCTTCACCGCGCGAATCACGCTCCAATCCGCCGAGCCGCTGTAACCTTGCATGCGCGTGCGTGGATGCACGGCGATCGCTTCAATGCCGGCCTGCTCTGCCATGCGCGCCACGTCCACCGCAACGATATGAATTTCGTCCCAGCCCGAGCGGATCTTGATCGTCAGCGGAATGGCCACGGCGGCGCGCACCGCGCGCAATAATTTTTCCAAATGCACCAGATCGCGCAGCAAACCGGAGCCGCCGCACTTCACGACTTTTTTCACCGGGCAGCCCAGGTTGATGTCCACCTGATCGAAGCCCAGATCCTCTGTAAGCGCGGCCGCGGACGCCATCACCTGCGGATCGGAGCCGAAAATCTGCGCGGCGATGGGATGTTCATCCGCATCGAAATATAAATAATGTAGCGTGCGCGCGGAATTGCGCGTCAGCCCTTCGGCGCTGGTGAATTCGGTCATGATCAGGCCGCAGGAGCCCAGCGAGCGAATCACGCGGCGAAACACCGTGTCGGTAACGCCGGCCATCGGCGCGAGAATTGTCGCCGGACGGATCACGTTGTTCCGAATATTCAATTCAGCAGGAATCATCGCGCCTCTTCGCCGTCATTGACTCCTCGGATGAGTCATCATCTAAAATTCGCGTCGACGAATTATTAGCTGTGACAGTTGCGGCCGCCGCACGCGCGCGTGGCGCGTCGCAGTTTAATTGCGCCAGTAGCGCTTCCTTTGAGCCGCCGAAAAAATTCTCGATCACGTGGCCCAGCGCCTGCGTGCGCGCTTCTTCGGCGCTCAGGTTCGGGCGGTACATATACGCGCGGCCGACTTTTCGGCGCTCGACGACACCTTTGCGCGCCAGCCGGTCCATGATGGTCATAATCGTGGTGTAAGCGCGCGGCCGTCGCACAGCCAGACTGTCGCGAATCTCTCGCACCGTGGCCTGGCCCTTGGGCCAGAGCGTGTTCATGCAGTCCAGCTCCAGCGGCGCAAGGTCCAGCAGCGCGCGGCGCGGCGGCGGAATTCGTGTGTTGAGCTCAGCCATGAAGGTTCGCACCCGCGCTCGAGTTCACCGCGTACCGCCGGTGTTACGCGGCGCGCCGGGCGCAGTCCGCTGCGAAGAGTTACCCTCAGCAGCCTCCGCCGAGCGCGCGGCATCCTCGCCGGCCAAAAATTTGTCTGTGCGTAAAAGCGCCCGATGCAGCGCCGCATTTCGCTCGGTCCACTCATCGCCGCCGGATGCGCCTTCCAGCGTCGCGCGCATCGCCGCCATTTTCGAGTCCATGTCGTCCAGAAAATGCAGCGCGATCGCTTCGCGCGTTTGCGGCAAGGAAGGCGAGCCAAATTCGTACGTGCCGTGATGGCTCAGGATCAAATGCTCAATTAGGATCGCAAGTGGCTCCGGAAAACCGGGGATCGCCTTGATCTTTTCGCGCACCAGTAGCGTGCCGATCGTGATATGGCCTAGCAGACGGCCCGCGGTGGTGTAATTCGTCGCGCGCTGGTAGCTAAGTTCGTCAATTTTGCCGATGTCGTGCAGCACGATGCCGGCAAGCAGCACATCGGCGTCCAACTCGGGATAGTGCGCCGTGACGGTGCGCCCCAGGCCGATCAGGCTGACAGTGTGCTCCAGCAATCCGCCGACAAACGCGTGATGCATGCTCATCGCCGCGGGTGCGCGCTTCAGTTTCGGGACGATCGCCGGATCGTTCACCACGATTTCCAGCAATTGCTTGATCCAGGGATTCTTGATCGCAGCAACGGCCGCGCCTAGGTCGGCATACAATTTCTCGACGTCGTGCTTCGTGTGCGCGAGAAAGTCAGAAAGTTCGTAATCGCGCGCGGCCGCCGGAACAATCTGCTCCAGTGTCATTTCTTTCTGGCCGTTATACAGCTTCACGCGACCGCGAATCTGTACCACGTCGTCCGCTTCGAAAGTTTTCGCCAGCGCCTCGAAGTTGTCCCACATTTTCGCGGGAATCGAGCCGGTACGGTCGCGCAGCGCCAGCTCCAGCCAGGATTTCCCAGTGCGCTGCGATGTGCGGATTTCTTTCACGCCGACGAGAAACAACGATGTGATGGCTTGTCCGTCCTGCAAGTCGGAAACGTAATGCGATTTCATTGACCGTTGACTTTAGGCAGCGGCAGCTTTTTCTTTTCTTTCTTCTTCGCCGCCACGTCGGGCGTCGGCTGCACTTCCGTAATCACGCTGGCTCCGGCCACCGCGGCGGTGTCCGTATAGCCCGGCTTCACCATCACGTAACTTTCCGTGCGCAGCGTCCCGAGATAATCGCGCATCTGCGGTTGCATTTTCTGCATGTACAGGCGATTCATGATTTCGTTTTCCACTTTGGCCTGCGGCTGCAAACCGGCCTGGTAGTGATTTTCGACCTTCAGCACTTCGAATCCGGTCTTGGTCTGGATCACGTCGGTAATTTGGCCCTTCTCCATTTTGAAGACAACTTCTTCCAACTGTGGCGCCAGTTCGCTTTGCTTAAAGGTTCCCAGGTCACCGCCGTCTTTCGCGGTGCTGCCTTCGGAATAGCGCTTGGCGATTTCGTTGAAGTCGTCGCCCTTCATGACGCGATTGCGCAAATCCTCCGCCTTCTTCTGCACGGATTCGATCTCTTCCGGGCTTTTGCCTTCGGTGCTCAGGAAAATCTCGGACAGCACCACCTGCTCGGGCCGCGTGAATTCCTGCGGATGCGCGTCGTAATATTGTTTCACTTCATCGTTTCCAATGTTGATGTGCGAGCCAACTTCCCGCCGCACCACTTCCTGCGTGAGCAGCCCATTGCGAATCGTTGTCTTGTAATCTTCCCAAGCCAGGCCCGAGCCTTCCACGGCCTTCTCGAGATCTTCGAGACTGGCCAACCCGTTCTGCTTGCGCACATCATCCAGCCGCTTGATCACGTCGGACTCAACGCTGACACCCATGTCTTTCGCGCGCTGCACCATCAGCGATTGATCAATCAGCCCGCGCAGCAAATCCTTCTGCTGCTCCTTGAACTCCGCGAAGAGCTTCTCCTGCGGGCAGCCTTGGCAATCGTGCGCCACTTCTTCGCGCAGTTGCTCTTCGGCCTTTTGATAGTCGGACATGGTGATCACGTCGTTGTTCACGCGCGCGATAATCTCTTCAACCACCAAAGACTTGGTCTGCGCGCGCGCCCCGGAGGGAACCAGCGCCGCGCCCGCGACGAGGGTACCGGTGAGAATCCAGACAGATGCAAAATTCAGATTTTTCATGGGGTTCACCCGCCTCAAATTTTAGCCCTACGATTGTAGTTGTAGCAATACGTTTCTCGTTGCACCCATTGGACCGCCCTGGATGCTCTTCCAGTCCAGCCACAACACTCCGGAGGGGTCCAGACGCATCCCCCTTCTTTTGCGCAGCAATTTCACCACGCGGTCGGGCCCCAGCGGCGTGTCATCGTAGAATTTGATGGCCACTTGATCACCCTTGCGGTCAATCGTCGCCACCAAGAGCTTTTCCGCTAACGCCTTCAGAACCGCGTAATCCAGCAAGTTCTCCACTGATGGTGGGGGCGGGCCGAATCGATCTTCCAACTCCTGTCGCACCTCCGCCCGGTCGGCATCGCTGGTGACGCTGGCAATGCGCTTGTAAATTCGCAGGCGCAGGTTCTCGCTATCAATATACTCAGGTGGGATGCGGATTTCCTGTCCCAGGTTGAGTGTGGCCCGGCGTTCAGGCGTCAGCGCCTCACCTTTGCGTTCGGCGACGGCGCGCTCCATCATCTGGCAGTACATGTCGAACCCGACCGCCTCGATGTGGCCGTGCTGTTCGCGCCCCAGCAAGTTCCCTGCCCCGCGCAATTCCAGGTCGAGCGCCGCGATGCGGAAGCCTGCGCCCAGGTCGCTGAATTCTTTCAATGCTGCGAGGCGCTGCCGAGCGATCGTTGTAAGAGTGGTGTCTGGCGGCACTAGCAAGTATGCGTAGGCGCGTTGATTCGAACGCCCGACGCGACCTCTTAATTGGTACAGTTCTGAGAGGCCCATGCGGTCGGCGCGATTGATCACGATGGTGTTCGCGCGCGGAATATCCAGACCGTTCTCGATGATCGTGGTCGAGACCAGCACGTCCGCTTCGTCGCGTATGAATTGCAGCATCACTTTTTCCAGCTCGGCTTCGCGCATCTGGCCGTGCCCCACGACTACCCGGGCCTTGGGCACCAGGCGTTTGATCATCGCGGCGAGCGAAATGATGGATTCCACGCGATTGTGCACAAAGAAGACCTGCCCGTCGCGCGCCAGCTCTTCTTCGATCACGCGTTGCACCAGCGTCTCGGTGAATGGTGCGACGGTGGTCTGAATAGCGAGGCGATCCTTCGGCGGCGTTTCGATCACGCTCATGTCTCGCAAGCCCACCAGCGACATATGCAGCGTGCGCGGAATGGGCGTCGCGGACATGGTCAGTACGTCCACATTTTTGCGCATTTCCTTCAGCCGCTCTTTGTGCGCCACGCCGAAGCGCTGCTCTTCATCCACCACCAGCAGGCCGAGGTCCTGAAACTTCACGTCCTTGGAAAGAATGCGATGCGTGCCGATGAGGATGTCCACTTTGCCCGCTTCCACCTCTTCCAGAACTTTTTTTTGTTCTTTCTCCGTGCGAAACCGGCTGATCATTTCCACGCGCACTGGAAACGCGGCGAACCGCCGCTTGAAGGTCTGGTAGTGCTGGAACGCCAGCACTGTCGTCGGCGCGAGCACGGCCACCTGTTTCGAGTCGGCGACGGCTTTGAACGCTGCGCGCATGGCCACTTCCGTCTTGCCGTAACCAACGTCGCCGCAGAGCAGCCGGTCCATTGGCAGATTCGATTCCATGTCGCGCTTCACGTCTTCAATCGCGCGCTGCTGGTCGGCGGTTTCCTCGAATTCGAAAGCATCGTCGAATTCGTGCGTCCAATTCGTGTCCGACGGAAACGGATGCCCCACCGCCATTTTTCGCTCGGCGTAAAGTTCCAGAAGCTGCTCCGCCATGTCGCTGACGGATTTCTTCACGCGCGACTTGCGCGCTTCCCACACCGTGGTGCCCAGGCGGTCGAGCTGCGGCGCGACGCCGCCGAGAGAGGTGTACTTCTGAATCAGGTCGAGTCGCGCGAGCGGCACGTACAACTTCGCGTCGCCCGCGTAACGCAACCGCATAAACTCGCCGTTCGCGCCTTCCATGGCCACCTGGCGCAGGCCTTCGAACTGGCCGATGCCGTGATCCACGTGCACCACGTAATCGCCGGGTTTCAGATCGCTGAAATCGCTGAAGAAACTCGCGGTCTTGGGCCGCGCGCGCGAACGTTGTGAAGGCGGCGGCAGAGTCTCGAACAGGTCCGCGTTGCCGTAGAGAACCACCTTCGCATCGGTGAAGACCACGCCTTCGGAGAGCGGCGCCTTCGTAAGCAACATTGCCGAGCCCGGCGCGTTACTGCCCTCTTCGGCTAGGCGCGTCACGGTGACGTTTTCTTCCAGCTCGCCCATGCGGTAAGGCAATTCAAATTCGTGGCAAATGTCCGCGAAACGCTCGAGCTCTCCGGTACTGGCGGCGGAGACCATCACGTTTTCGCCGGCCGCGATTCTATTACGCGCTTCCGCGATGAACACCGCGACATTTCCGTGATAGCGCGTGGTCGGTTGCGTGTGCAGCGTGCGGGTTGCGCCTGCTCCGTCTTGCCCCGCAGCGGAGGTGCCGTTGCCGGATTCCGCCGCCTCAACCGCCAGATGCTCGATCGCGAGGCGGGGCGCCATCTGCAGCGCCAGATTCCACTCCTCGTCATCGAAAATAAATTTGTCCGGAGGTTCCGCCAGCGGATCTTCCACCGCGTCAAACGCTTCAGTTAGCTGCGCGCGATATTTTTCAACAGATGCAACCAGCAGCGAAGGTTCATCCGCGATGATCAGCGGCTCGACGGTAAGATCAAACAAAGTGGACTTGCGATTCTCGCGAAGAGCTTCGCGAAATTCCCATCCCGGATAAAAACCCCCAGGCGCCGCATCATCTTCCCGCCCGGGCGCAACTGAAACCCGCGCCCGCTCCAGCACCTCGGCGCGCCGCGGATATTCCGTCAGCGGCAACAGCGTCGCGCGCTCCACAGGATTCGTCGAACGCTGAGTATTGGGATCGAAAGCGCGAATGGATTCGATGGTATCGCCGAGCAGTTCCACACGCACCGGCTGCGGCGATTCCGGTGAATAAATATCGATAATTCCGCCGCGCACCGCGAATTGCCCCGGCATCTCGCAAGTAATCTGCTTGTCGTAACCGGCGCTCGACAAGAAATCGATCAGCTCCTGATGCGGAATGGATTCGTCGCGCGCGATGGTGCGCGCCAGTTGCGAGTAAAATTCGCGGTCGCGCATGCGCCACACCGCGGCCTGCACCGGCACGATCAGCAGATCCGCATCGCCGGTAGCAAAACGCCACAGCGCCACGGCACGGTCTTCAGAAATTTCCGCGTGCGGCGAGCGATTTTCGTAGGGCAGCACTTCATGCGCGGGCAAATGCGCCACGCGACGCCCGGGCTTGCCCGTCACTGCGCGATAAAAGTAACGCACTGGCTCCAGCAGCGCTTCGGCGCGCTGATTTGTATCCACCAACAGAACCGTGGGCCGGCCCAGTTCCGCAAACGCCAGCGGAATCAGCAGCGCCTTCGCCGAATCGGTGAGGCCGGCCAGGCGCACTTCGCCGCCACTGCGCCGCAGCGCTTCGAATGTCTCCTCGACAACCGGGCGCCGTGCCACCCGCGCGAGAAGCTCGCTGACCAAAGGAAGAATCATGCTTGCAGTTGTGAAATGCGTTCGACCAGCCGGGAGGTGGAATAGCCGGGTTCGAGCGGCAGGCGCACCACTTGCCCGCCCGCTGCTGTTACGGCGCCGTCATCTGCGTATGCGTTTTCGCTTGAGCCCGCTTCGCCCCCTTGCGCCAACACTTCCGGCGCGAGGCGCGCGATGAATTCGCCTGCGGTGGGCTCGTCGAAGATCGCAACGAAGTCCACAGCCGCGAGTGCCGCGAGAATCTCAGCGCGTTCGGCTTGCGGTGTGATGGGCCGCGCGGGAAATTTTCCGGCAAGTGCGGCGGCCGGTGCTGGACCTGGAGCGCCGATAAGCTTATCGCCCTGTTCCGCCGCCACCCGCACGCTTTCGTCACTTTGCAGCGCTACGATCAATATGTCGCCCAGGGCGCGCGCCTGTTCCAGCAAACGAACGTGCCCGGGATGCAGCAGGTCAAACGCCCCGGCCACGCACACCACGCGCTTTCCGTTGCGTTTCCACTCCTGACGTTGGAGAATCAATTCGGATTGCGAGACGACTGCCAATTGCCCATTCCTCGATCCGCCCCGGCGGAAAAACACAAACACACCATTCTACCATGTCGCCAGCAAATGCCGCGGAGCGCTCAGTGAAGCTCTGGCAAATCATTCTCGCGATAGTCGGCGTGGTATTACTCGCGCTCGGCTCGCGCTGGATTCGCGTCGCGGAACTGCCTAAGCAGGAACTCTGGCTCGACGCAGGCGGCTGTCATACGCCGATGACCGTCCTCGACCCGCCTGCGGATGTAAAACCCGCAGGAAGCGTGGTCCTTCTGCACGGGCTTGCTGCCAATCGCCGACTGATGATGTATCTCGCCGAAGACTTCGCCGGCCACGGTTTCCGCGCGTATGCGATTGACCTACCGGGTCACGGCGAGAGCCGCGACGCATTCTCGTTCGCGCACGCGCAGGATTGCGCCGCAGCCGCCGTCGAATCGCTCATTCGCAGCGGACAGCTGGACCCGAAAACCACGATTTTGCTGGGACACTCGATGGGCGCGGCGATTGCCATACGCATGGCCGATCGCGATCCTGTCGCCGCTACCATTGCGCTTTCGCCCGCGCCGATGAACACGCCGCAGCGCATGCCCGCGAATCTGCTGGTGTTCAGCGCCAGCGCGGATTTGGGTACTTTGAAACGTGTGGCGCAGAGTCTATCTGACGGAGCCGGCGGCGGGCGCACCGCCCCGGAAGATTTCGTGCAGCAACGCGCGTTCGAGCTGCGCCGGCTGTCGCGCTCGACTCACACCAGCCTGCTTTCCGATCGCCGCGTGGCACACGATTCCGAAAAGTGGGCCATGCAAGCGCTGTTTCCCGAGATCGCCGAGGAGACGCTCACGTTGAACCTGGATCTCGCCACGTACGAAACGTTCGGCCAAGGACGCAGACGCCTCGCCGGCGGCACCCTGGGATTGCTCGGCATCCTGCTGCTGTTTCCGCTGGTTGTAGCCTTGGCCGCAAAATTCGCCGCGCCGTCCGCGGCAACAAACGCTGCTGCATCGCCAAATAAATCGTCGCAGGTTGAATCGCCAGGAAATCATCCGTCCGTGCGGCTGCTGCTCGCCGAAGGTGCGCTGTGCGCAATGTTCGGCGTGTTGTTGCTAGTCCTCGGTGTGCCGCTCGAATTCCTGCATCTCTACACCGGCGCGTACCTTGCGTCGCTGCTGCTCATCGTCGGCGTCCTGCTGTTGATTTTCAATTTCGGCTTTGCGATGGAATATGCAGCGCTGCACATCCGATCACTCGCCGTAGCAGCGATTCTCGGTTTCGCCACCTTCCTCGCCATCGGTGCATGGCTGAACTGGCAGCTCGACGACGCCTGGCTGAACGCCCCGCGCTGGCTGCGGTTCGCGGGGTTGCTGCCGGTCACATGGATTTATTGTTTCGCTGAAGAAGTCGTGCTTGGACCGGTGCACCACGGCCTGGAACGCGCCGTGCGCTTCGTGGTTTTCCTTCTGCTGCGCGTGGAATTGTTTCTCGCCTGCACGCTCGCCTGGTATTTCTTCGCCAGCGGACAGGTGCTCATCCCGCTCCTCTTCGTGTACCTTGCGCTATTTTCCATCCTGCAACGGCTTGCTACCGATGCGTTACGGTCTCGCATTGGCTCCGCCACAGCCGCGGCATTATTTGGTGCTATACTCGCTTCCTGGTTCATTGCCTGCGTTTTCCCTCTAACTTGAGCCAGGTCACAGCAGGGGACATGAAAGAAATAGCGATTGTCGGCGGCGGTCCTGCCGGTGCGCTTTGTGGCGAACGTCTGGCCAGCGCCGGTTTTCAGGTGACGATTTACGACGAGCGCCTCGTATGGGAAAAACCCTGCGGCGGCGGCTTGACACATAAAGCCATCGAAGCCTATCCCTTCCTGCTCGATTCTCCTCAGCCGAAGAAAATTGTGCGCAAGGCGGAACTGATTTCCAGCAGCGGCCACCGCGCGCAATTTGAAATGAACCATCCCATCGTGATCTACGCGCGCAAGGTGCTTAACGGCCTGCTGCTCGACCGCGCGATTGCCGCCGGATGCGCCGCGGTCTGCTCACGCGTTACGAACGTGAAAACCAACGGCCCGCGCGTCAGTCTGATGGCCGGAGGCGAAGAGCGCTTCTCGGATTTTATCGTCCTCGCCGCCGGCGCGCGCAATCAGTTGCTGCCGGAAACCACTGCGCTCGGCTCGAAAGATCTGGAAGTCACGCTCGGATATTTCGTCCCCACCGAAGAAGACATCATCAAGGTGAAATTTCTGAAGCAGTTTGAAGGCTACCTGTGGTCTTTCCCGCGCGCCGATCATCTTTCCGTGGGCATCTGCGCGAAGATGGGGCAGACTTCGACGCCGGTACTGCGCGGCCATCTGGATGCGTTCTTCGAAGAGGAAAAAATTCCCCGCGCGGGCGCGCAGTTTTACAGCCACGTGCTTCCTTCGCCGCAGGCCAAAACAATCCGCAGCCGCAAAATCATGGGCCGCAACTGGGCCATGGCCGGAGATGCGGCCGCCACCGTTGACCCCATCACCGGCGAGGGCCTCTACTACGCTCTGCGCTCGGGTGATTTGCTGGCACAGGCCATCGCAGCGGGCCAGCCCGAGCTTTATCCCGAGCAATTGCGTGCCGCTTTCTCCGCGGACCTGGAATTCGCCGCCAACATCGCGAAAAAAGTTTTCCGTGGCACTTTCCTCGGCGGCGCCATCACTACGCGCATGGTGCAGTTGCTGAATTATTCGCCCGCGTTTCGCGATCTGATTCGCGACGTCTTCAGCGGCTCGCAGGATTATCGCAGCCTCAAGCGCCGCCTGTGGAATCAGTTGGGCATCACCGTCGCGGAATTCACGCGCAGCTTTCTCGATCCGCGCACCATCGCGTGTGCGCGAGCTTCCGCGCCGTCGTCCGCCGACAATCGCGAACCTTAGCAATGAAGCGCACTGCCAAGTCACGCAAACGCAGCGCTCGTACCGCGAAGAAAGTAAAACGCACCAAGTTTTCGGACGCAGCACCCGCCGCAATGCCGCGCATCGGCCTGGAATCCGCCGTCGAGCGCGTGGTTCCGCGCGAATGGACCATCGCCGCGTTCGATCCGCGGCTCCCCGCCGTGCTCTCGACCCCAGCAATGATCGGCATGATGGAATTCGCGGCGGCCCAGGCCGTGCAACCGGAGCTGCCTTCTGGCGCGATTACGGTAGGCACGCGAATTGAAGTGGATCATCTGAAGGCGGTAACAGAAGGCGCTACCGTGGGCGCCGCTGCGCGCCTGGTCGGCTTTCAGGGCCGCTTCCTTGTCTTCGAAGTGGAAGCCCGCTCTGGCGATTTGGTTCTCGGCCGCGGCAAAGTCTTCCGCGCCATAATCGAACCGCAGACGTTCAACGCTCGTGCCTCCGCGCGCAACGATTCGTAACAACCGCGTAGCGCCGGCGTCTCGCCGACTCTTTCGTACTCGCCGCGAGCGGCTCGCGGTTCACGCCTCCGGCAAATCCTTCGGTTGAGCGACGCTGCTCCCCGTGCTAACCTTTCCTCTGCGTTAGACGCTCGAGTGGCGGAACTGGCAGACGCGCCGGACTCAAAATCCGGTGGCCGCAAGGCCGTGTGGGTTCGATTCCCTCCTCGAGCACCATTTACATTCGCGGCGCGAGCCATTCGCGCGCAAAATCATTGCCTCCTCGCACGGAGAACGTCATGAAGAACCCCTCGCCTGAACCTGTAAACCAAAAAGAGAATAATGAAGGTCTGACGCGCCGCCGCTTTCTTGAAACGACGGTCGGCACAACCGTAGCATCCGCCATGGCGGGCAGTCTATTGCCGAGCGCACACGCGCCCTCGGATGCACACGTCGCGATTGCTGACGCGAAGAACGGCATCCCCTACCGCACGCTCGGCAACACCGGCGAACGAGTCTCCTCCGTCGGGGTCGGCGGATTTCACATCGGCATGCAGCGCGATGAGCAGGAAAGCATTCGCATCATTCGCACCGCCCTCGATGAAGGCATCAATTTCCTCGACAACTGCTGGGACTACAACGGCGGTACCAGCGAAATCCGCATGGGCAACGCACTGCAGGACGGCTACCGGCAAAAAGCATTCCTGATGACCAAGATTGACAGCCACACCAAGCAAGGCGCCGCCAGCCAAATCAATGAATCGTTGCGCCGCCTGCAGACGGATCACATTGATCTTCTGCAATTCCATGAAGTGATTCGCGACACCGACCCGGAAGCGATTTTCGCGCCGAATGGCGCGCTGGAAGCAGCCGTCGCGGCTAAACAGCAGGGCAAAATCCGTTATATCGGTTTTACCGGCCACAAAAGCCCGCAGATCCATCTGAAAATGTTGCACACGGCCTTCGCGCACAGGTTCACTTTCAATTCCGTGCAGATGCCGCTGAATTTGATGGACGCACACTACGACAGCTTCGAGAAATTAGTGCTGCCCGTCCTGGTGGCGCATAATATCGGCGTGCTAGGCATGAAGCCGATGGGCGACGGCCTGATCCTTCAGACCAAGACCGTGGAAGCGGTGGAGTGCCTGCAGTATGCGCTGAACTTGCCAACGAGCGTCGTCATCACCGGCTGCGACTCGGTAGCCATTCTGCAGCAGGCGTTGCAGACTGCGCGCACGTTCCGTCCGCTAAGCCAGGAACAGGTGGCGGCGCTGCTGGCCAAAACCGAAAAATCCGCGCAGACCGGCGAACACGAGCTCTACAAAACCGCGCACAACTTCGACGGCACAATTCAAAATCCGCAGTGGTTGGATTAGGTAGGGTTTGTTACGGTTCTATAGCGGCGGTCTTCAGACCGCCATCGTTCAGCGCCGTGACGCCAATGGCGCACTGAAGTGCGTCGCTACGAAAACCAAGTCAAAAGCCAGATCAAAGGCGCCCGTCTAAAGGCGGCCGCTACCAGAGCAACGTCAAATGCACGACTCAGCCCGCCACACGCGTTAACTTCCGCTGCCACCGCGAATCAGACGTATCGCTTCCGGCAACGCGGCCGCTTCCGTTTGCGTTGCGCCGCCCGAACCACGCGCCGCGGCGCCATTCGCATCCTGCGCGTCCACCGAACCGTCGCCGCCCTCTCCAGGCGCGAGAAACAAGTTCGATTCCAGCCCGTGCTGCTTTGTGTACAGATCGAAATACCGTCCGCGCGCCGCGTACAACGACGAGTGCGTGCCGCGCTCGATAATTCGCCCGGCCTCCAGCACCAGAATCTGATCCGCGCGCCGCACCGTGGATAACCGGTGCGCGATCACAAACGTAGTGCGTCCGCGCATCAGGTAACGCAAGCCTTCCTGTATGAACGCTTCGGATTCGGAATCCAGGCTCGAAGTCGCTTCGTCCAGAATCAGAATTCGCGGATCAGCCAGAATCGCGCGCGCGATGGAAACGCGCTGCCGCTGCCCGCCGGAAAGTTTTACGCCGCGTTCGCCCACCACGGTGTCGTACTTGTTCTCGAATCCTTCCGCAAATTCATCCACGCGCGCGATGCGGCAAGCCGCCAGAATCTCTTCTTCGGTAGCGTTCGGCCGCGAGAATCCCACGTTCTCGCGAATCGAGCCGTCGAAAAGAAAGGTTTCCTGCAGCACCACGCCCAGTTGCGTGCGGTAGGAATCCAGGCGCACTTTCGCCAAATCCATGCCATCCACCAGCACGCGTCCGCTCGTCGGCACATAGAAAGCCGCGATCAATCCGATCACCGTGGATTTTCCCGCCCCCGATGGACCAACCAGCGCCGTCACCGTTCCCGGCTGGGAGTTAAACGCAATCTCGTGCAAGACTTCCTTGCCCGTGTCGTAGGAAAAACTCACGTCCTCGAAAACCACTTCTCCGCGAATGCGCTCGAGCGATTCGCGGCGGTTGGGATCTTCGTCTTCCGGATTTTCGTTGAGCACTTCGCGTGTGCGCTCCAGGCCCGCCAGAGCTTCGGTGATCTGCGGCCCGATGGCCACGATCTGGAAAACCGGCGCGATCAGAAATCCCAGGAACAGTGTGTACGAAAAGAAAGTACCGGGGGTCATGGTCCCGGCAAGAATCTGCCGCGCACCTAGGAACATGATCATTGCGCTGACAATTCCCATCAGGCTGGTGGCCGAAAGGCTCATCAACGAAGTCGCCGTGAGCGTTTGCAGCACGTTGTCCAGCAGCCGCTGCACTCCCGCGCCAAACACTTTTTCCTCGCGCGCTTCGGCGTGGTAGCCCTTCACCACGCGCACGCCGCCGATGGACTCTGTCAGCCGGCCCGTCACTTCGGCATTGATTTTCGGCCGCGCGCGAAAAATCGGGCGAATTGTTTTGAACGCTCGGTTCAGCGTCACGCCAAAAATAAAAAGTACGATGAACGCCACCGCCGTCATACTCACGCTGGTGCGCAGCAGGTACACCATGGCGAACACCGCCGTCAGGACTCCGCCTGCGAATTCCACCAGGCCCGTGCCGATCAGGTTGCGCACGCCTTCCACGTCGCTCATGATGCGCGAGATCAGCACGCCAGTTTTGTTGGCGTCGTAGAACGAAACTGGTAAGCGCCCGATGTGCGCCTGCACCTTTTCGCGCAGCTCGGAAATCATGCGCCATGAGGATTTCGATAGCAGTTGCGTGAGCGCGTAGGACGTGAGGCCCTGTATCACCGTGGCAGTCACCACCACCAGGACGATCACTGGCAGCAGGCGCGCTTGCCGTTTCAGAATTACGTCGTCGAGGAAATACTTTGTGGACGCCGGCAGCACCAATCCGGAAACGCGGTTAATCACCATCAGCCCGAAGCCAAGAGCCAAAACTCCACGCCGCGGCTTGATCAGTGCCAGAACGTCGGGCAGCAGCTTCCAGTCAAATTTCGTCTTCGCCGGCTTGCCGTCGCCGCTATTCTTCTTCTCCTGGCGCTCCATGCGGTTGCCCATGCGTTCGACGCCGGGACTGGTTTGTCTTCCGAGCATTCCTCACTATACCTTGAAAATCTATTCACTGCCCGCGCCACGCGAATCTGCGCCAGAACCGCTTTCTCTGTGCTCTCCGCTTTTCTGACGATGCGACGAGCATCGTCATCCTGCCTGCCACGAGTGATCTTGCGAAGGGAGTCCGGCGTCTTTGCTTCAAGCCGGTCGAAGGATCTCTCCCGTCTTTCTGCGCGCACTCTGTGTTAAATATTTTGGCGTCGTCAGCAAGCCCAGCCGCCAGTTGTCCCGCCCAAGCACGGGTGATAGACTTCCCGCATGGCCAAGAAAAAACCAGCACGCAAAAAGAAATCCGCGAAGAGATCGGCGAGCCCAAAAAAGAAAATAATCACCAGGAAGAGGAGCGCGCCGAAGAAAACCGCGCTAAATAAGAGGCCCGCTCGTCGCAAGAAGAAATCCGCGCCGCGCACGCCCGCTGAAATCTCCAATCCCATCTTTTCGCCCAGCGGTCGAGGCTTAGGTCCCAGCGCCGGCGGACAATCCGGAGACAACCAGGGTCTCTCGCGCAAGGAATTCGCAGGCTCGGAAAGCGTGGAAGAATTGGCCGAGGAAGGACAGGACTACGAAGCCGAAGTCGTCAGCGGCGTGCAAAACGCCCGCGACCCCGACCAGGGCGAAGTCATCACAAAGGAAGTTTCCGAAGACGACGTGCCCACCGAATACGACGAACAATAAAACGCTCGCACCACCGCGAGAAGCCGCGCAAAAAAACCCGGCGCTCGACTCAGAACCACGGGCGATCCTGGGTCGCCCGCAGTCCTGGGTCGAGTCACGCGAAGTCATGTCGCGTAGTTAATGTTGAACTACTTCCGTCCACCCTAATTTCCACCTGCTGTATGGCTTCGCGCGCGTTCGCCGCGCTCCTCGTCAAACATTTCGTCCGGGTCACGAATATTGTGCGCGGGTTGCTCGTTGAATGTCCTCATGAACGCGTCTACTTCTTCCGCAGCCCTCTCCTTGGCGACCCCGTACCGTTCCTGTATGCGCCCGATCAGTTTGTCGCGCTTGCCGCCGATCACTTTCAAGTCGTCGTCGGTCAGATGCCCCCATTTTTCATGCACCTGCGCCTTGTACTGCTTCCACTTCCCTTCCAATAGTTCAAAATTCATATCTGGTCTTCCCCTTTGCGACCGGTTCCGCGCCCGCTCGCCCCCTGCGAGCCACTTCCCATGATCGCGTTGGAACGTCCGTAGCAGACCAACGCAATGTGCTTGCCAGCTCGGGGGCCAATCTCGAAGTTGAGCCGAGAGAGCGACATCCGCCGCACCGCCCCCCTGGCGCGCGCGCGCGGGGCCCGCCTGCCACCGTGTAAATTTGCTGCGGTTTCGCCCTATTTTCCCCGGCGCACGCCAGTCCCCCAAGGATTCGGGCTATGCATCGAAGCCCGACCCGCGCGCCTAGCCGGGTAGGTAAAGCCCGTATCTTCGCCGCGCCTTCGTCCGTACAAATTGTCAGCAGATTGTCACATCCGTTTGGCGCGGGTAACCTCGCTTGCTACTATTGCATCTGCTACATATGCGTTGAGGCATGATTTGAACTTTGCACGTTAATTACACGTCAAAAACTCGCTGCTCGGGTTGGCTCCTAGCAAGCGAAAGAATTCGCCGGTGCGGTTAGGCCGGTTGGCTTTTCGGCCGAACAAAACACGGAGCTGAAAGCACAAATCGTCGTTCACACATCTCGTGCGAAGGGACAAGCCGATGAAAAAGCATGCGCGTTTGGCAGGCATACTGTCCGTAGCCGGAGCCTTGGGGATGGCGGCGTGCGGCGGCGGGGGTGGGTCGAGCACTCCGATCACCGTAAGCGTTTCGGCAAACGCCAACAGCTTGGAAACGTTTCAGACCGTACAATTCACCGCCACCGTAACGGGCACGTCGAATACCGCCGTCACCTGGCAACTAAGCTGCACCGCCGCAGGTTCGGTTTGCGGCTCGCTCTCCGCCACCGGCTTGTATATCGCGCCGAATACCGTGCCGACCGTCGCAACCACGACGAGTACCGACCCAGCGATGGTCACCGTCACCGCAATTTCGCAGGCCAGCGCTTCCGCTTCTCAGTCGGTGCAATTCCCGCAGGTCTTTTCGCTGAACCAACAAACGCTAACGGTGCCCGTGCAGCTCGGCTCCTCCGGATCGAACGTGGACGCTGATTGCTCCACCCCCGCACCCGGATTTTGCTTCGGCGGAACTTTGGGGTCATTGCTGACAAACAACGCTACTCCGCCTGCGCTGGTTATCCTGTCCAACAACCACGTCTTGGGTCTGAGCGACGGCGGGGCCGCCGGTCAAAACGTGACGCAACCAGGCATTATCGAAACGAACTGCTCGACCAACGGAACGACCGTGGTCGCGAATGTAACGAACATTTTAAGCCTGCAGTCGCAACCCATTCCGACCTTTCCCGTGGACGTCACTACGGCCCAGATCATCAGCGGAAAGGTCGATCCCGACGACAATATTTTGGAATTGGGCGCTCTCAGCACTGTCAATGGAGTGCAGGTCCCGCAACCTGCTCCGCCTGCGGGCGGCTCGGGAATCACGTCGGCGGCGGGGAAACTATTGGCGAAAAGCGGGCGCACCACGGGCCTGACGTGCGCGAAGGTGGATTCCACAAACACGTCCATGATTGTCGTCGGGTATTCGATTGGCTGCGCAACTGGCACCTCCTTTAGCGTCACCTATCACGACGAGGTCGTCGTCGCAAACATGTCCAACGGCCAAAGCTTCATCGGCGATGGCGATTCCGGTTCGCTGGCCGTGGACGCGGCTACCGCGGAGCCTGTGGCTCTCATGTTCGCCGGCAGCGACACCGACGCGGTTGGAAATCCGGTTGCCGACGTCCTCAACGCGCTGCACGCCGGCACCGGACACACATACACGTTTGTCGGCGGCGCGCAACACGCGGTACCCGGATGCTCGCTGCCAGGCCTCAGCTCGGTAAAAGTGACGCCGCAATCCGCCGCCGCTCTTCCCGCCGGCGAGGCGCAGCGCGCCCAAACAGCTGGCATCAACAACAGCAGCCAAATCATCAATACGCCTGGCGTCTCGGCTTACGGCGGAGGCGGCAGCCTCGACGCGCCGCAAGAGCCGGCCGTGATGATCTTCCTCGCGCCCGGGGCATCGCATGCCGGCATTCCGCTCACGATTGACGGAGTGCGCACACGCCTCATCGAATCGAACTCCGCATCCGCGCGCGGCGCGTTGAGCCAGCAGCAAAGCGCGCAGCTCGCGTCGGAGTCAGCGCAGGCGCAAGCGATTGAAATCCCCGCCAGCGCCATCGAGCAAAGCAAAACCGTCAAAGAGCAGCACGTGACGGAACTGATGAGCGATCCGGCGGTAGTAGGCGTAGGCGTCAGCGCCAGTCTCGATAGCCCCGGCGATCCGGCATTGATGATCTACGTGCTGAAAGGCAAAGCGCACAACCCGATTCCCGCGAGCATAGACGGCGTGCGCACGCGCATCAAGGAAACCAGCCCGTTCCGCGCCAACGTCGCCCATCCGGCGAAGTCCACCACCGCGGCTGGCTGCCACGTGCCAAAAAGCGCCCCAGCGAACACGCTGAACGCCGCTCCCGCATCGCTGCAGCCGAGCGCGCCAAGCCCCAGCGTCCAACCAATCGCTCTTACAACCGTGCAGCGCTAGCGCAACCGAATGAACAAGCATCGTCATCCTGCCTGCTGTGAGTGATTTTGCGAAGGGACGCGGGCGCCCGTGCCTCAAGCCTGCCAGCCGCGGGCAGGGGTCTGCCGCGCGCGACCGTCACCCAAACATTCGCAGTTGCTTTTCGCAACCCCACGCATCTATAAGTGGATGAACCCAGCCCGCCCGACGGAGGTCCATGCCATGAGAATCCACACTGCAATCCTAGCTGTCGCTCTGTCCGCTTCAACGATCACTCTTCCATCCGCATTCGCGCGCACCACCCCGCGCGAAAATCCCCCGGCGGCGCCACAAAAGTCATCCGCGCAAATGGCGCAATCCGCGCACGCGGATATCGTCAACGCCACCAGCCAGAAAATTGGCACGGCCACCTTTTCGCCGTCTGCAGGCAGCGTGCGCATTGACGTGGACGTGACCCAACTTCCCCCTGGCACGCACGGAATCCACATTCACACCGTCGGAAAATGCGAAGGTCCCGATTTCAAAACGGCCGGCGGTCATTTCAATCCGGCTGGGAAAAAGCACGGCAAGGACAGCGCGGAGGGCCCGCACAATGGCGACCTGCTCAATCTGGAGGTTGGCGCCGATGGTCACGGCACCGCTTCTCTGCTCGACGCCTCCGTCACGCTCGGCGACGGACCCACTTCGCTGTTTCAGCCCGGCGGCACCGCGATCGTGATCCACGCCGCCGCTGATGATTACAAAACCGACCCGGCCGGAAACTCCGGAGCGCGCATCGCGTGCGGTGTAATTCAAAAATAATCTACTGCGTGCGAGCTTTCAGCAAGCACAGCCCGGCGTCGGTGTAGCCAAAACTTCCTGAGGCGTTGGAAAACTACTGCGAATCAATCGTGCGCAGCGCCGTCTGTTCATCCGGAAAATCGGTGAACACCGTGTGCAGGTTGGTCATATGCAGAATTTCCCGCGCGCGCGGGCTCAGATCCACCGCGTGCAGCTCCGCATTATTCTTGCGCGCCGAATACAATCCGCGAACCAGCTGGCCGATTCCCGAGCTGTCCAAGTACGAAACGTCGCGAAAATTCAGCAGCACGCGCTTGCGCCCGTCTTCGAACAGGTCCAAAAGCAATTCGTGAACCGCTTCTCCCTCGATCAGCGTAAATCTTCCGCGTACATCTACTACCGTAACTGTCCCCAATTGACGTGTACTAGCACTGAAGCCCACTAATGGCCTCCCCACAGATGTGGCTAGCTATCTTACCGCACGCCCAAGGGATTCCTGAAATCGTCGTACCCGACGGCGGTGGATCGGCTTGCGATTACACCGTAGCCAGCCGCTAACCCTACTAATCAAGTTTGCGGCCTGTGATAACGGTTATGAGCCACGCAACAACAGCCCACACGCCCGGCAGCGAGGTGAGCACGACGGAGAAAATGACACCAGCCTTATACAACCGCGTGCGAGGCTTTCCACTGTAAGATGCCGTGTCCACAATCCACCCCAACGTGTAGCAAATATTTGCAAGAATAACGTAGACGAACGGGCCAAAGATCATCGCAAGCGGCTCTTCAAAATCCACGCCGGGTTTTACCGCCGCAGAGCCTACGATGAGCACCAGACACCAGCTTACCGCGCCCACGATCCCGACGTAGAGATTGAAGCGGACGCGACGAGTCTCCCACCAGGCAATAATTACTCTTCGCGTGCTGGGGTCCGCCTGCGCTGATGGCCACTCCAGCAATCGTTCCATGTCTGCAGTCCATTCGTTCGATAACGGCGGTGATCAGGCCAGCCCGACTGTTAAGGCCGAATCGCTGAACAGTCGCGGAGTCGGAGATTGCCGTACTACCTTGCAGGGACAGCGTTGCCTGCTCGCTAGTAACAATCTCGATTCCGGAACGCTACGATGAAATTTCCGCCAGCCAGGAATCCAGCAGCTTCAATTGCTCAGGCGCAGTGTTGACGAACGTCACGCCCATACCCATGCCTTCTTGCACGTAGACGATCTTGGCCTCCGATTCGAACACGCCTTGATCGCGCGAGATGCGCACGTCAAGCACGGTGCCCTCCGGCAGCGTGATCAGCACATCCACGTAACATCCCTTGCGGCTGATCTCGGAGATGCGTCCGGAGATGCGCGTGTCGCTTTTCGGCTCGCGCAGTTCGATGCTCGCGACCAAAGTGAAGCGCGGTACTTCGCGGTGATTGCGATACGGTCCGCCCGGGTTGACAGGTGTGTCGGAAAATGCGCTCATGAGCTCTTCTCCCCACCGCGTCGGCTACTGTGCCAGAGTGGCACAGCCCAGCCCCCGCTGCCACTTTTCTCTGCCCCACTGACGCCAAAAATTAACCGCCGGTTCCCATTCGCCCTGTTCCGCGCCTGAGAACCCGCGGACCGCGTTTCGCCTCGCGGCGTAGCCCGCTCGCCGCTGCTTCTGCGAACGAAGCGCGCGTAGCGCGATACTATTACTAAGGCGTAATTTCGTGTCATTTCGCCGAGATTCAGAACTTATACCTATGCCCTATAACAGGTGTTTTCGCTTTCTCACCGGCCGGCTCTTGGCTCTATCTTGGACCTGAGATAACCTATGGTTGGCGCGGGGATTCCTTGCTACCGCTCCGTCGGCGGATTCTGGGGTTGCAAACTCTCTCATGTGTTCGCACCAATGTATTGCAGAAAAGGCAAACTGCTTCCAATTGGAAGCAAACCTTTGCATTTTCCATGCTTCTCTGTATTTTCGGTTCCCAAAGACGGAAAAAGCGAAGCCGCTGCGGACCTTCGCGCAGGTCTTGGGTAAATATTTGTTCACCTGATGATCAAGCGGGCGGGTAGCTTCATCCCCCTGCACCTTCGGACTGCCGGAACCGCTGAGTTCCGGAGAGAGGTCGCGCAAATGGAGCCAGTGACTCGTTCCGGTGACCAGCTTCGGGAGCTCCGTAGCCGTGTGGGCGTGACTACGCGGGCAGTGGAAGAACTGAGCAAGAAGATTGCCCTCGAGTCGGAAAACGACGAGTTCTACATCTCGAACGCCTGGCTGACGCAGATCGAGAACCGGAATTCCGTCCCCAGCATCTATAAATTATTCAGTCTCAGCGTAATCTACCGCACCAAATTCACGGACCTGCTCGCCGCCTTTGGGGTGCTGTTGGATGAGACCGTGCGCTATCAAATGTTCACGCCGCTGCAGAATACCCACCTCGCCACACTCGAGGCTCCCGCTAACGGCACGGTCATGAACTTCCCGGTGCGTTTTGACCGCGGCTTCAGCCTGGAAAAGACCAACCTGCTTTCGCGCATGGTCGAGCTGTGGGGCGAAATTCCGATTTCGTTCCTTCAGAAGCTGGACTTGCGCCACTGCCAGTATGGATATATTGGCACGGACGATTGTTCGATGTATCCGCTGCTCCGCCCCGGCTCGTTCGTGCAGATCGACAGCCACATGAGCCGCACGCACCCCTCAAGCTGGCGCACCGAATTTGATCGGCCGATTTACTTCATCGAATTGCGCGATAGTTATGCATGTTCGTGGGTCGAATTGCGAGGTTCGGAGCTAACCTTGGTTCCCCATCCGCTTTCCGGCTCGGCTATCCGGCAATTCCCTTGCCCGGATGAGGCCGAGATTATTGGACAGGTGACAGGTGTCGCGATGCGCCTGGTTTCATCCGACCCATCAGACGTGCCTCCAAAATAGCGAGGGCCACCTTCAGGTTGGAAAAAACAAGTTCGCTCGATAACGAATCGATTCCCACCGGAACAGCCACGCGATATGGTTCCAGTCCCTTCCAAGCGACGATGAAATCGCTGGGCGCGACGCGCGTGCTCTCCAGGTAGGCTTCCAGTTCGTGCACTAATTCTTCCAGCGATGCGCCCACCAACTCGTCGAACGCCTCGCGGTGGCAATCCGCCAGCGCTTCGCACGCGGCCTCCTCCGAAAAACGCAGTGCTAGCCCGTGGTGATAATACAAACCGGTGTTGTAGTCGCGCGTCGAAGCCAGATAGATCAATCGCTCCAGAGGCTGGGTCATATCCACCAGCGTGCGGCGGCGCAAATCGTCCGCGGCCGCCAGCACATCCACATTTTTGGCTGGGGTGCCCATAGGCTAAATCGCCGCTCCGTTGCCAGCCGAACTGCGGCGGAACGATTCCAGCGCAGGCGGATTCAGAAACGCCAGTGATTTTTCCGAGGCCGCGCACACGCGTCCCGCGGCCGCCGTCAGCACTACCACCACGGCTCCCGCGCCGTGAGGTCCGCGCATATACAAAAGAATCCGCAACGCGCGGCACGCCAGCAGCAACAAGCCAAAGTCCAGAGCCAGGCGGATTTCCGTCAGCAGGCTCAGCTTCGCGTGCAAACGCGAATATCCCAGATGGAACTGCATCAGATTGCGAATTTCGCAGCGCACCCGGCGCACCCACATCAGCGAAATCCTCTTGCGCTCCTGCAAAAACAATTCCCCGATATTCGCGGGGCTCGCCGCCATCGCGTAGCGAAAATCCTCGCGGTCAAATAATCGTTCGATCAGGTTTTCCGGCAGCAATCCCAATTGCAGCGTGCGCAGCGCCTGCCGCGCCTCCACGAACTGCCGCCCGCATCCTTCGACCGGCGCGCCTTTCCGCCTCGCCAGCAGCCACAGGAAAACCAGCAGGCCGACGCCCACCAATAGATAGAACAGCAGGCTGATCATGAGCCGGCCACCCCGCGCAAATTGGAGCGCACCGATTCCAATTGCGTCCGCGTGCCGCGAACCAGCGCGTCGTATCCCCCGTTGCCCCGCCCCGTGGTGGGCGGAGCCGGGTTCGGGCTGTAAGACCATAACGCGACCGTCCACACGATCAGTGCAAAGAAATATGACGCCGTCTGCAAATCGCCCCACGCGGCGTTGAAACGTGGCCCAAGGAACGAGCGCAGAGCGAGCGTCGTCAAACTCACACCCACATACGCGCCGAATCCCACGATCATGCCGGTCACGTTCTTGCCAATCTCGATGCGATAGTAAAAAACGATGGCTAGAACCGTGGCCAGCACCAGCGCTTCAATCACCCGCAGATCCCGCTCCAGTTCCACCGTCGCGGCCACCGTGGACCACTCAGTGCGACTCGCCACATGCCATTCCACATAACAGAATGTCACTGCAAATACCGCGCAGCTTGCCCGCCACGCAAAACGCTCCGCTCCGGGGTAGGCGGCCAGCGCTTGACGCACGACTTCCAGCACGACGCCGAAGCCTATCGCCAGCGTGGCAAACTGTGTCGGCCAGTACCACGCTTCATAAAATTCCAGGTTCGAGTGCCCGATGAACAGCCCCACGGACACGACGAACACGCAGGAAATGTAAGCGTAAAAATAGATGTACTTGGTGAACGTCTTGGTCTGAACGGAACGCGCCAGCAGCGCGAACTCGAGCAACAAGCCGGCGGGCCACAGCAGTAAACTTAACATGTCCGTCACTGGCGCAAATCGTAGCACAAATCTACAGGGAGAATTACAGCTTTCTCTCCCCGCCAGCGCGTTCCGCTCGACCGTTTAGCTCGCCGTCACAGCATGGAACCCGCTCTTCACACTGCCGCTTCCAGCGCCTCGGGTGGCACCGGGGGCTGCGTGCCATCGAACATCCGAGCGACCGCTCCCGTCATCTTCGGAGGAACCGGTGGTTGCGTGCCATCGAGAAATACAGCCTTCGGCGGGACCGGCGGCTGCGTGCCATCCAGCATCCGCACAAACACATCCACCGCTTTGGGCGGCACAGGTGGCTGCGTGCCATCTAGGAACGCGGCCTTAGGGGGAACTGGGGGTTGCGTGCCAGCAAACATGGCAGTCAAGGTGTTGTGCGACCGCGCTTTGCCTGGGGCCGCCATCGCCACCAAACCGAAAACCACAAACATAAGCACGACTGCTCTAGCTGTCCGGTTCATCGGGGTCTCCTGTTTTTTTCGTCTTGGCGCGTTTAAGCGCGCTGCGACGGTACAGGGCTCGAGCTCGTCACACGTCGCGAGGCAGGAATTGCTTGGAATTCAAAGCAGGAATCGCGGCAACGCGCGAATCAGGCGGGAAACACATGGACAGCGAAGAGCGGGCAACGGTTCGTCACGTCCACGACGGGATCGCATGGCCCGTAATTACTGCGGACCAACCTCGGGATATTACTCTCGTTACTAGGACATTATGCCGTTACCACAATGGAACCCCTGCGGCATATACGCATATCCCTGCTCTCGCCGCTCTGGCATCCTGTGTCGAGTGGTTTGCCAGCGAGGACCTATGCCGGAGATTCATGCTCACAGCTCGGCGCCGACGGACCGGCCGGCCGCTCCGCATTTCGAGCCGGAACAAATCCGCGAGCACTTGAATCACCTGGACCGCCGCCAATGGTGGCTGTGGTCATCTACGGTCGCCGTGCTCTTGTTGCTCACCCTGGCCGTGGCATCCTTTGCGTTCCCCGCGATGCTCAGCCACGAAGAATCTTCCTATTCCTTCTACTTGAATCAGGCGGTCCGTGCGCTGGTGGGACTCGTTCTGGTGTTCAGCGTGTATTTGATCTATCAGCAGGTTCAGCTAACGCGCCTCCGTCACGAAGTGGCTGACCAAATGCAATCCCTGATCAAGGTGGAAACTCTGGCATCAGAGGTTTACAAGCTCGCGGCTCTCGATCAGCTCACCGGGCTTTACAATCGGCGTTCCGGCGAACAGCGCCTGGCTCAGGAAATCAGCCGCGCGCAACGCCACGGCCGGCCGCTCACAGTTCTCCTGATGGATCTCGACGGACTGAAACAGGTTAACGACCGGCACGGCCACGCCGCCGGCGATGCCGTGCTGAAGGGCTTCGCAGATCGCCTGCAACGCGCCATTCGCGGTTCCGATCTGGCCGTGCGCCTGGGCGGCGATGAGTTCATGGCTCTGCTTCCGGAATGCCGCGCCGAAGAGGTCCGGCACGTCTTGGCCCGCCTGGAAGGCCTCGAGTTCGAATTCGACGATCAAAAGCTGCGCCTGCAGTATTCCCGCGGCTGGACCGACTACGCCCCTGGCGAAACGCCGCAAGAACTCTTGAAACGCGCCGATCAGGCTCTCTATGAGGACAAACGCGCCGGAAAACGCAGGGTCGTGGGGCCGCTCGAGACTCCGGTAGCGCAGCCCTCGATATAACGGCTGGCACGGCTTTTCGAGAACGTGATCCAGGTTCTCGCCGGAACGCGTGGGAATTTTGCCCGCAGGATCACGCAACCAAACGCCACGGGCGCGCGTTTCACTGCAGGAATGTTCTTCTCAGGAACAATATTCGAAATATCTCTTGCGCCGTTTCGAGGGTTACTCGTAAGATACGCCCTAGTTAGAGGAAAGATACCATGCCCAAAGAGAAGCCAAAGGTAAACATCGGAGAAGTCATCAAGTCGTACCGCGCCGACCGCGGACTATCCCAAGGCGATATCGAACGCCGCACCGGTCTGCTCCGTTGCTACCTCTCGCGCGTGGAGAACGGCCACACCGTCCCGTCGCTGGAGACCCTCGCCAAAATTGCCGAGGCCATGGAAATCTCCCTCGCCGATTTTTTCCCAGGCAGCGATACCCCCGGAGACCGCGAAACCCGCAAAATGCTCGGCGAACTCTCCGAGGAAGAAATTCGCTTCCTCGCGGACATCAAGAAATATTCCACCACCCTCTCCGACGATGACAAGAAGCTCGTGCTCGCCATGATCCGCAAAATGGCCACCATCACGCCGCCGCCCTCGCGCGTAAATGGCAAGTCCGCAAACATTGGCCGCCGTCCCGAGTATTAAACCGATTTTTACTCTCGGCAAAGCCGCGGGCTCATCGGTGCGCCTTGCGCCGCCGGACAAGTCTCTGTGGCGCCTTTGCTCTTGGTTAGCTGTGTTCAGCTGCGTGATCTTGCAGTTGATTCCAAGGCTGCACCTAACTGCGCCCGTTGCGTTTTCAGTTTCATTATTTGACGCGGCACGACGCGTTATACTAACCATATGATTCCTGTTTCTCCCGTTGCTGGTGTCGTCGTCTTCATTGGGTTTGCCATTTTTGCGATGGCAATCGGCGCTCTCACCGGATGGCCGGCTTGGTTGACGACAAAGGGTGGCCCGGGCGGTCTCTGGATCGATTTGTTTCTCGGATCATTTGGTTTTTTGGCAGGGCTACTTCGATCCATTTTAATGCCTTGGCCTCGAAACCCCGTTTATGAAAAGCTCGACAGCGGAGTAACGATAGCATCCACGATGAACAAGTATCAGCACCCCAAGCGGGTCGCTATTGTGATGGCCGTTCTTTTGCCGCTCCGGCATGAATTGTATCGTTTCAAGCGGATGGGCGCTAAGAACCTAAACCAGGATGTTGCCTCTGCGTCCACTCACTAGCATCCCTACACTGCAATTCGTTACAATAGACAAGACATGACACAGAAGCGTCACAAAACAGTAGGCGTAAAAGTAGGCAAAATCCAGGTCGGCGGCGGCGCCCCCGTGGTCGTCCAGTCGATGACCAACACCGACACCGTGGACATCGATTCCACCACCCAGCAGTGCCTGGAACTAGCGCAAGCCGGTTCCGAACTGGTCCGTATCACTGTCAACATCCCCGAAGCCGCGGCCGCCGTCCCCGAAATTAAAAAGCGCCTCCTTGACGCCGGCTGCGACGTCCCTCTCATCGGCGATTTTCATTACAACGGCCACGTCCTCCTCACCAAATATCCCGCCTGCGCCAGCGCGCTCGATAAACTGCGCATCAATCCCGGCAACGTGGGCGCCGGCCAGCGCCGCGACGAACAGTTCTCCACGATCTGCAAAGTCGCCCGCGATCACAACAAGCCCGTGCGCATCGGCGTCAACGGCGGATCGCTCAATCAAGAACTCGTCATGCGCAAGATGCAGGAAAACACGGACAAAGACCTCGGCAAATCGTCCGAAGAAATCATCAACGAGTGCATGGTTTTATCCGCGCTCGAATCCACCGCGCTCGCGCTGGAATGCGGCCTGCGCAAAGATCAAATTATCATTTCCTGCAAGGTTTCCCGGCCGCACGATCTGGTCGCCATCTATCGTGACCTCGCCTCGAAAACCGATCAGCCACTGCACCTCGGCCTCACCGAAGCGGGTATGGGTGCGAAAGGTCTCGTGTGGTCTTCCGCCTCCATGGGCATTCTGCTCGATGAAGGCATCGGCGACACCATTCGCGTCTCTCTAACGCCGCGCCCCGGCGGCGATCGCCGCGATGAAGTTTATGCCGCCTGCGAGCTGCTGCAATCTCTCGGCCTGCGCACGTTTGCGCCCAGCGTCATCGCCTGCCCCGGCTGCGGACGCACCACCAGCACCACCTTCCAGGAATTAGCGGAAAGCATTCAAGGCTACATTCGCGACAAAATGCCGGAGTGGAAGCGTTACTACGAAGGCGTGGAAGACATGAAGCTCGCGGTCATGGGCTGCATCGTGAACGGTCCCGGCGAATCCAAAGCCGCAAACATCGGCATCAGCCTCCCCGGCACCGGTGAAGCCCCGCGCTGCCCCGTCTACGTTGACGGCAAACATTTCAACACGCTCGAAGGCACCTACGACGAACTCTCCGCCGCATTCCAAAAACTAGTGGACGATTACATCTCAACAAAATACTCCAAGCGCGAACACCCGCTGCCAGAAGTAAACGTCCCGCCGCCCGCAGCAGCAGCCGCAAAATCCGCACTCCGCGTACTTGCGTAACCGATTTGGAGTGCGGCGGCTGGCTTGTCCTGAGGCCCCGATTGAATCGGGGACGAAGTGCCGCCGCTTTCGCCGAAACTCAATGTCCGGCTACAAAACGATCTAGGTGAGGCTTGCCTCGCCCACCTAGCCCTCCAACGTGACACACCTGCCCCATAACCCTGCAACCGCCCCGCACGCCCATGCGTCAATCGATATACAACCGGTTCAGTAAATTCGGCACCCCACGCCGGCTGACGAAACGCTTTCCAAGGAGCCCACCCATGCGAAAAGCATTTCTGATCGCCATCGCGCTTGTGCTGTTGCTTCCGACCCTGGCTAGTGCCAAACCAAAAAAGAAAACCTACGGCAACGCGCCCCAGGACGTATTCCAAGCCGCGCTCAAGACAGCCCGGGACCGCCATGTAGTCACCTTCGTGGATGAAAAAAATCTGCTGTTCACGTTCAGCACCGGGGCCTCCGCGTTCTCCCAAGGCTTCATTGCGAACGCCTCCATCGAACCGGCGCAGGCGGGCGGCTCCACCCTCACGATCAACGTGCAGAAGAAAGACAGCGGCAGCCTCGACTTCGACGCCGGCGATCGCATGGCCGACAAATTCTTCGAACAAGTCACCCAGGAACTGGCCGGCGAAACCAAGCAAGCCGCCGCGCTAAAGCCCGCTGCCGCTCCCGTCACGATTCCCGCGTCGGTGGTCGCAACGCAAGTACCGTCATCCGCGCCCGGCACCGTCACTGTCTCGACCACTCCCGGTGGCGCGGACATTTCCGTGGACGGCAATTTCGTCGGCAACGCCCCAGCCAACCTGAAGCTCACACCAGGAAGACATAGCGTAGCCGTATCGCTCGACGGCTTTAAGACCTGGACCCGCGACATGACAGTCCTAGCCGGCTCCAAAACCAATCTCGACGCCACGCTCGAAAAATATTAGCGTGCATGGCGTTATGCGAGGCGAACGCCCGCAACCACCAGTGTCGCGGCAACGTTCGCCTCGTCCCCCAACCGTGGCACAGCCCATTCTTGGCTGTGCGTTTCAACCCGGCCGAGCCCGCGCCATCTTGAAACAATCATTCACCCCTTGCGCTTCTACAGCTCTTGTTGTATACGTGTAGAAGAACGAGGTATCGCGTATGCCTGCTAAGGCCGACAAATCCGATCTCCCGCAAGGCACTCTAGATCTTTTGATTCTAAAAGTCGTCGCGCTCGGCCCCGTCCACGGCTATGCCATTGCCCAGCGCCTGCAGCAGGTTTCGCGCGACGTCGTCCAGGTTCCCCAGGGCTCGCTCTATCCCGCGCTGCATCGCCTGGAAAATCGCGGTCTGCTCGCCGCGGACTGGAACGAGACCGATTCCGGGCGCGAAGCTAAGTTCTATCGCCTCACGCGCAAGGGCCGCGCGCAGCTCGGCACCGAAACCGCCAGTTGGGAGCGTTTAGCACAAGCCGTGGGCCTGATCTTGAAGTTGTCTCCCGGAGGTGCGGAATGAACTGGTGGAATCGCCTCTGGCGCCGCAGCCAGCTGGAAACCGAACTGGATAAAGAATTGCGCTTCCATCTCGAGCAGCACGCTCTCGACCTGCAAGCCCAAGGCTTTCCAGCCAACGAAGCGCGGCGTCGCGCGCGCCTGGCTCTGGGCGGCCCCGAACAAGTGAAAGAATCCTGCCGCGACGCTCGCGGAACCCGCTGGCTCGCGGATTTCGCGCAGGACTTCCGCTATACGCTGCGCACGCTGTCGCATCAGCCCGGTTTCGCCGCGGTGATTCTCCTCACGCTGGCTCTGGGCATCGGGGCCACCACCGCCATGTTCACCATCATCAACGGCGTGCTGCTGAAGCCTCTGCAATACTCCCACCCGGACAGACTCGTAACCCTTCAGGAAAAAACCGAGCAAGCCACGCAGTACGGCAACCTTTGGGCTTTCGCGTATCCGAATTATCTCGATTGCAAGCGCGATGTGAGCTCTCTGGCCCCGCTCGCAGCGTGGCGCGGCAGCGGCGGCACTCTCAGCGGCAGCGGCGATAGCGAGTACGTGAACGCCATGCAAGTTTCCGCGGAATTTTTCCCTACGCTTGACGTCAATCCCGTGCAGGGGCGCGCCTTCTTGCCCGAAGACGATCGTCTCGGAGCGGCCCCTGTGATGATTATCAGCAACGGCCTATGGCAGCGGCTGTACGGTTCAAGCCGCGCAGCCATCGGTAGCACTCTGCAGTTCGACGCAAAACCCTACACGGTCGTGGGCGTTCTTCCCGCCGGCTTTCAGTTTGACAGCGAAGCCGACGTGTTCACGCCGCTAGGCGAGGACCCTTCACCCAGCTTGCAAAATCGCTCCCGCCATCCCGGGATTGGCGTAATCGCCCGTCTCGCTCCGGGCGTCGCGCTGCCTCAAGCGCAATCCGAGCTAAATTCGATCGGAGGTCATCTCGCCCAGGAACATCCCGATTCCAACGCTGGCCGCACCTTCATCGCCGCTCCGCTGCGACCTGACGTCGGCGATATCGGGCCCACGCTGTGGTTGCTTCTTGGCGCCGTCAGCCTCGTGCTCTTAATTGCCTGCGCGAACGTGGCCAACCTGCTGCTCGCCCGCGCGGCTTCGCGCGAACGCGAATTTGCCATGCGTGTCGCCCTGGGAGCTGACCTCAGCCGCCTGGTTCGGCAGTGCCTCACGGAAAGCGCGATCCTCGGGCTCTGCGGCGGTGCGTTAGGCATCTCTCTTGCGGCGCTCGCGCTTGGCCCATTCGTCACCTTGTGGCCGGGCAGTCTGCCGCGCGCGCGGGAAATTCACCTCGACTGGCGAGTGCTCGCGTTCGCACTCGCAATTTCTCTGCTCACCGGACTTCTTTTCGGACTCGCGCCGATCCTGCGCATCCCCTACCGCGCTCTGGAACGCTCGGTCCACGCCGGCGCGCGCTTTCTTTCCGGGAACTCCCGCCGTTTGCAAAGCAGTTTCGTAATCTGCGAAATTGCCTTGGCAGTCGTCCTGCTGGTTTCCGCGGGAGTTCTCGCCCGAGCGCTGCTTCGCCTCACGGCGCTAAATCCTGGAATGAATGTCCACAATGTACTGGTTACGCGTGCCTCACTGCCGCCCGACATACTCGCGAATCCCGAACGAGCCCGCGCGGCGTGGCGCGAAATGTTGGATAGCTCGCGCAGCGTCCCAGGCGTCGAGTCTGCCGCAATTGTGGACACGGTGCCGATGCGCGAGGGAAATAATCAGGTGGGCTACTCGACCTCACCAGCCTTCTTGCCGGCCAGCCAGCAACCGCTCGCGCTCGCAACCAGCGTCTCGCCGGATTATCTCAACGTGATGGGCATTCCGCTTGTGAAGGGCAGGTTCTTTGACGAGCAGGATCGTGTCGGCAATGAACTTGTCGCAGTCATTGACGACGTTTTCGCGCAGCAAGCCTTCGGCGCGCAGGACCCGGTCGGCCACCGCCTCTGGTTTCCCGCGGATCTGAGTCCGTTTTCGTCCGGCAGCCAGACGGCGGACGTAGTTCGCATCGTCGGCGTCGTCGGTCACGTACGACATTGGGGTCTTGCGAACGATGACCAGGCCCAGGTGCGCGCCCAGTTCTATTATCCATTTGCCCAGGTGCCCGACCCGCTCGTGCGCCGCTGGTCGGAGTTGATGTCCATCGCCGTCAGGACCACGATCCCGCCCACAAGCGTGCTGGGTTCGCTTCGCCGCGCCGTGCGCGGGTCCACGGGCGATCGCGTCCTCTATGAAATCCGCACGGTCGAGCAGTTGGCGAACGATTCTCTTTCGCGCCAGAAGTTTCTTCTGCTGCTGTTGGGTATTTTTGCTGGCCTCGCGATGCTGCTGGCCTGCATCGGGATTTATGGCTTGCTGGCTTATCTCACTTCGCAGCGCGTGCCGGAAATCGGACTGCGCATGGCTCTGGGAGCGAGCGCTCGTAATGTGCTGGGGATGGTCCTGCGGCAAAGCGCGCAAATAATACTCGTCGGCGCCGCCGCCGGTGCCATCGGTGCAGTGATTGCCGCGCGGATCTTGGAAAGTTCGGTGGCCGGCGTCCGCTCGATTGAGCCGTTGACGTTCGCCGCGATGGTTGCCCTTCTAATTGCCGCAGCCTTCCTCGCCAGCTTCATACCAGCCCGCCGCGCCAGCCGCGTTGATCCCATGACCGCTATGCGCCAAGAGTAGCCCCATTACTCATGCCGTAATGCATGCAACGGGTCCGTGCGCATCGCGCGCCGCGCCGGAATGTAACTAGCCGCCAGCGCCACGCAAGTCAAAATCACGGCCACCCCCGCAAACGTTGCCGCATCCGTAGGGCGCACGCCAAACAACAAGCTCGCCATCAATCGCGTCAAAGCCAACGCCGCCACCACGCCAATCCCCACGCCTGTCAAAACCGCCCCAATCCCCTGCCCGATCACCAGCTTCAGCACGTCCGCAGGCTGCGCCCCCAGCGCCATGCGTATCCCGATCTCGCGAGTCCGCTGCTGCACGGTGTAAGAAATCAATCCATACAATCCAACCATCGCCAGAATCAGCGCAAGCCCTGCGAAACTTCCAATCACCAGCGAAGGATAGCGCCGCAGAAAAACTGCCGGCGTCTGATTGGTAAAATGCTCCATCGTCTGCGGCTGAATCAAAGGCAACTGCTGATCCATCCGGTGCAGCGCCACCTGGGCCGAACCCACAAACGCCGCCGGATCGCCCGCCGTCCGCACCATGTACGTCAGATACGTCGAAGGCCCCTGCTCGTTCGCCACATAAATCGCCGGCGTCGGCGGCCCGGCCAGATCGTCCTGCGCAATGTTCCCCACCACGCCCACAATCTCGCGGTAAGGCTCTCTCGCGTCAAAAGTAAAGCGCATCCGTTTCCCCACCGCCTCTTCGTGCGGAAAATACTTCTGCGTGAACGCCTGATTCACCATCATCACCCACGGCGCTTCCAGCTTGTCCGTCGCGGAAAACATGCGCCCCGAAACCAGCGGCACTTTCAGCGTGGAAAAATACCCCGGCGTCGCCGTAATAATGTCGCATTCATCTTCCTGCCCCTGCGCCGTAGGACGTCCCTGCACCAAAAACCGTATCGTCCCGCCGCTTCCGCCAATCGGCAAGGCGCTGGTCACTCCGACGCCCTGTACGCCTGGCAAATTGCGCAACTTCTCGCTGAACTCGTGCTCGAACAATCTCGCCGCCGGGCTGTCGCCAGGATATTCTTTATCGCTGGGATAAGTGCTGTCCGGTAAGTTTACCGAAAAAACCAGCAGGTTCCGTTGGTCAAACCCCGCATCCTGATGCAGCAGCGCGTGCAGGCTCTGCAACATCAAACCCGCGCCCACTAGCAACACCAGCGACACCGCGATCTCCGCCGCCACCACCGCATTCCTCAAACGCGCGTGCGCCGTGCTGGTCCCCCCGCGCGATTCGTCCTTCAGCGCGTCGCTCACTTTCGTTTGCGACATCGCAAGCGCCGGCGCCAATCCAAACAGGACTGCCGTGAGCAACGTCACCCCGCAAAGAAAAGCCAGCACCGGCAGATTCGTCCCCGCCTCCCGCAGGCTTGGCAACGTAATAAGCACCGGCTGCGGAATAGCGGTGATCAAAACATTCACGCCCCACTGCGCCGCCACAAATCCCACGGCCGCGCCCAACCCAGCCAGCAGCACGCTTTCGGTCAGCAACTGCGCGATCAATTGTCCCCGGCTCGCACCCAACGCCGTGCGTATCGCGAATTCCTTGCGCCGCCCCGCCGCGCGCGTCATCATCAAATTCGCCACGTTCGCGCAAGCAATCAGCAGCACAAATCCCACCGCCCCGAAAATCACCAGCAGCAACGGCTGCACCCGCCCCACAATCCGGTGCCGCAGCGCGCCAATCGCAACGAACACCGACCCGTCCTGCTGCGGATATTCCCGCGCCAGCTGCGCTGTGATCCCGTCCATTTCCGCGTGCGCCTGCGTCATCGTCACTCCCGGCGCCAGACGCGCAATCACATTCAGCCAGCGCAGATTCCTCCGCGTCAGCAGGTCCTGCGAGGCATGCATCGGAACCCACAACGGAAAATCATTCGACGGCGCAAATTGAAAATCGCGCGGCAACACTCCCACGATCGTCGCCGGCTTGTTATCCAACGTGATGGTGCGCCCGATCGCTTTCGCATCGCCGCCGAAATCGCTGCGCCAATATCCGTACGTCAGCATCACCACGTGCGGCCCGTCGCCCTCGTCTTCGCCATCCACAAATCCGCGCCCCAGCGAGGGCTTCACTCCCAGCGTCGCAAAAAAATTCGGCATCACCTGCGTCGCAAACACGGCTTTCGGCTCGCCGTTCCCCGCTAAAGTAAATGTGTCGAAGCTGTAAGCCGTCAAAGATGCAAAACTCTTCGTCGTCTTCTGCCAGTCCACGAAATCCGGATAGGAACTGTTGCGGCTCACCAGTTCGTTGTCCCGCGTCTGCGTGCGTCCTTCCCCCAGCGTCAGCAACCGGTCGGGCTGGTAATACGGCAGCGGCCGCAGCAGCGCCGAATACACCACCGAGAAAATCGCTGCATTCGCGCCAATTCCCAGCGCCAGCGTCAGCACCGCTACCAGCGTGAACCCCGGACTCTTCGCCAGCACGCGCATCCCGTAGCGAACGTTCTTCCACAGTGCGTTCATCTGTGCGCCTCCCAAGTTTCAGCGCTGCCTGCTTCCAAGAATCCGCGCGTCATCGCTGCCAGTGCATCTTGTAGTGGCCGGTTGCATCCTGCAATGTCACGCGCAACACCCATGCGCCCTTGATAGCCTGAATGTTTGTCGTATCCATGGAGGCGCGGTCCGTCGTTCCGATATTTGCGCGCACTTCGCCGCTGGGATCGATCAGTTCCCAGCGAACCAATCCGCGCTCAACTTCTGCCGAGATGTTCAGATGCACCATCTCCGACGAGCTGTCCAAACGTAAGCGATACTCGACGACCTTCGTCTCGTTCGTGAAACTTTCGTCCTTCTTCAGCTCGGTTGGCGCGTCGGCCACCAGGGTGCGATCCGCGGAAGTCCCTGCACCGAAGGCAGACGGAAAATCTATGCGCACGTCCCGGCGGGGGTTCGGCGAAGACGCAGCCGTCCCGAAAACGACAGGTCCCAAAATGAACGCACCTGCGCCAATCAGCCCCGCAACGCGAATCACTTGCCGCAGTTTGCTGCGATTCATGTTCATTGGCACACCTCGCTGTCAGTACTGATTTGCAACCTACATGCCAAGTGCACCGCGACGCAAACCATTGATTCCCCGCGCATTACACGTCGGCGTCCACCGCCTCCGTCCACACGACTGCTCGCCTGTGGGACGCGCCGCACGCCTACAGCCTCCGAGCCCCCCGGTGCAACTTCTAATGATCTCCTGCGATTCCTGGCCACCAGCCTGCCTAAAACCTCTCGAGCCCATTTCATGCCTCCCGATCGCAGGATTCCGTTCCCCAATCCGAATGCCGGCGGCCAACGAACTACCGCCGCCAGCCTCTTTCTCGAGGGCCGCGTCTTCGAAGCCTCCACTATGCTCTCCAGCGCCATCTTGCAGGGCGAATCGGCTGCTCTCTGGAACGATTGGGGCGTAGCCCAACTCGGCGTCCCCAAGCGCGCCGTTGACGCGTTCTTAGCAATCTATGCCAAAACCATCGAAGTCCTAGAATCCGGTTACCAAATCTGGCTCCGCAAGCGCATTGATTAGCCAATTCGAATTCCCAGCGCGGCAGTCTAGGTGCGATTTCCAGGGGAAGAACGACTTTTCCGTCGGACCACAGCGTCGTGCAGCGGCACCAGCGCAGCTATCCCACTTCGAACCCCGGTATATTCACCAGCACCACTCGCCAGCCGTCCGGATCCTCAAAGGTCACGCCTTTTTCCACCCAGTAGGGATTTCCGGGAGGTACCGGCTTGTGCCCGCCTTCGCTTAGGCGATTGACCATCCGCGCAATCGCCGCGCGGTCCGGCATGTAGAACACCAGCAAGTTGTCGCGGCTCGGCGCGGGACACGGGCTCCCCTCGGCATGATGCGTGAATTCCAAGTGCAGTTCGCGCCCCGGCAGTCCGAGAATGTAACCGGAATAGCCATCGTGATCATGAAACGAACCAAGAATCTTCAGCCCGACACCCTCGGAATAGAATCGCACGACTTCATCGAGCTTATCCGTCGGCCGCGCGATGCGAATCTGTGTCACGGGCACACCGGCTGGCCATCCAGTTGTCATTTTCGCGCTCCTGGCCGCGGTACTTACCGCCTCGTTCTTGCTAGTCGACTACGGTCTCGCTAGACTGGCGACGTTCTCGGTTATATCGGCGTCGGTTTACGCTACGCCATTCTCGCCGCGCAATTCAAATGAACGAACCGGCTACTTCAGTCGAATCGCAACGAGCCACGAAGCCCGGATGGCAATTCGGCTTCTGGAGCCTCATCGTCACGCAATTCCAGAACGCCTTCAACGACAACGCCATAAAATTTCTCGTCATTTATCTGATCGTGGCGATGAACTTCCCGAAGGAACAACGGGATTTTCTCGTCCTCGTCGTCGGCGCGCTCTTCGCGCTTCCCTTCATATTCTTCTCGCTCACCGGCGGTTACTTCGCCGACCGTTACAGCAAACGTCAGGTCGTCATCGGCACCAAGCTGATGGAAATTTTCGTCATGGGCGTCACCATCCTGGGCCTGTGGCTGCAGAACCTGCCGCTGGAATGCGCCGCCGTATTCCTGATCAGCACGCAATCCGCGCTCTTCGGCCCGTCGAAATACGGCCTGCTGCCGGAAATCTTGCCCGACCGCCGCCTCTCCTGGGGTAACGGCATCATCGAGCTCGGCACGTTCATCGGAAGCATCGGCGCCGTAATGGCGGCCGGCTTTCTCGCCGAACACTATCGCAACCACGAAGCCATGGCCGGAGTTGTGCTGCTCGGATGCACGCTGCTGGGCCTCGCCACCAGTTTTGGGATCACGCACGTTCCCGCCGCCGACCCCGCGCGAAAATTCCGCTGGAATCCGTTTGGCGATCTGGCCAGGCAGCTTCGAACCATTCGCGCCGACCGGGTGCTCGGCTGGGCGGTCTTCGGCAACACCTATCTCTGGTTTCTTGCGGCGCTGCTGCAATTCACGATTGTCGTCTACGGACACGACGTTCTGCGCATTGACGACACCCGCATCAGCTATCTGCAAGCCGCAGTGGGAATTGGCATCGGCCTCGGCAGTTTCGCCGCAGGCTATCTCTCGGGCGGGAAAATTGAATACGGACTGATTCCACTGGGCGCCGTCGGCATGACCCTGTTCGGCGCGCTGCTCTATTTCGACCGCCCCGCCGAAGGGCTCGCCGGCTGGTTGCAGCTAGCCGCGTCGCACACGGGCATCCCGCTCGCCCAACACGTCGGCGCGTTCATTGTGGACATCGTGCGCCTGCGCATCCCCGATCTCTGGCTCCTCGGCTTCTTCGGCGGATTTTTCGCTGTGCCGCTCAATGCCCTGATCCAGCATCGCCCGCGTCCCGAGGAAAAAGGCGGCGTAATCGCGGCAGCGAACCTGCTCTCGTTCGTCGGCGTGTTCCTCGCCGCCGGCGCGTATTTCTTTTTCTCTACCGTTCTGCATCAGACGCCCGCCGGCGTGTTCCTCGACGGCGCCGTCCTCACGCTCGTCACCACCGCCTATTCCATTTATCTTCTGCCCGACTCCCTCCTCCGCCTCGTGCTCTTCATGATCACTCATTCCATCTATCGCATTCGCGTCGAAGGCCGCGACCACATTCCCGAATATGGCGGCGCCCTCTTCGTCTCCAATCACATGTCTCTGGTGGACGCGCTCCTCCTGCTCGCCTCCACGGATCGCCACATCCGCTTTCTCATGTTCAAGGACATCTACGACCAGCCGCACATCAAGCCCTTCGCGAAAATAATTCGCGCCATTCCCATTTCCTCGCAGCTGCGCCCGCGCGACATGATCCATTCCCTGCGCGAAGCCAGCGACGCCATCCGCAACGGCGAAATCGTCTGCATCTTCGCCGAAGGCCAGATCACCCGCATCGGCCAACTGCTGCCTTTCCGCCGCGGCATGGAACGGATAATGAAAAATGTGGACGCGCCTATCGTTCCAGTGAATCTAGACGGCGTCTGGGGCAGCATCTTCAGCTACGAACGCGGCCGTTTCCTCTGGAAGCTCCCGCGCAATGTCCCTTATCCCGTCACAGTAAGTTTCGGTGCGCCGATGCCTCCGAGCGCCACGGCCTTTGAAGTTCGTGAAGCGGTCCAGGAACTGCAAAGCGCCGCGTATCGCCATCACAAGAAGCGCATGAACACCCTGCCGCGCTCGCTGATTCGCACCGCGCACCACTATCCGTTCCGCTTCGCGATGGGCGATAAGCGCCGCCCGCGCATGAAGTGGGGCAACGCCCTGCTCAGCTCGATTTTTCTTGCGCGCCGCCTCCGCCGCGTTTGGGCCGGCCAGGAAATGGTCGGCATTCTGCTGCCGCCGTCGGTCCCCGGCACGCTAGTGAATTTCGCGGCGTCGCTCAGCGGAAAAATTCCCGTGAATCTGAATTACACCGCGTCCAACGAAACGCTCGCTTCCTGCGCGCAGCAATGCAATTTGCAAACCGTCATCACCACCAAGCTCCTACTCGAAAAACTTCCGCTGCAAGTGCCCGGAAAACAAATCCTGCTCGAAGAAATCGCCGCCGCTCCGCGCCTCAGCGAAAAAATCGCCGCCCTGCTGCTCTGGTTTCTGCCCAGCAGGCTGCTCGAAGGCGCTCTCAGCGACGGAAAACCGCAATCGCTCGACGACCTCGCCACCATCATCTTTTCCAGCGGCAGCACCGGCGAACCCAAGGGCGTGATGCTCACGCACCACAACATCATGTCCAACATTGACCAGATGGCGCAAACCTTCATGCTCGGCAAAGGCGACGTCCTACTCGGCGTCCTGCCCTTCTTCCATTCTTTCGGCTTCACCGTCACTCTCTGGCTGCCCGCCGTCCTGGGCGTCGGCGTCGCCTATCATCCCAGCCCGCTCGACCTCACCGCCGTCAGCGAACTGGTCCGCGATTACCAGGTCACTTTTCTGCTCGCGACGCCCACGTTGCTGCAGGCCTACACGCGCCGCTGCCTGCCCGAAGATTTCGGCAGCCTGCAATTCGTGGTAGTTGGCGCGGAGAAATTGCCCGAGCCGCTCGCCGTCGCATTCGAGGATCGCTTCGGCATTCGTCCGCTGGAAGGTTACGGATGCACGGAATGTTCGCCGGTCGTCGCCGTCAACACGCGCGATTTCCGCGCCCCCGGATTCCGCCAGGTCGGCGCCAAACGCGGACGCATCGGCCATCCCCTGCCAGGAGTCAGCGTGCGCATCATTGACCCCGAAACCCGCGAGCGTCGCGCAGTCGGCACGCCCGGCCTGCTCCTCGTTCGCGGCCCCAACGTGATGCTCGGTTATCTCGGCAAGCCCGAAAAAACCGCCGAAGTGCTGCAAGACGGCTGGTACACCACCGGCGACATCGCCGCCGAAGACGAAGACGGCTTCCTCACGATCACCGATCGCCTCAGCCGGTTCAGCAAAATCGGCGGCGAGATGGTCCCGCACATCAAGATCGAAGAAAAACTCCACGAGTTGGCCGAATCCGCGGAAAAGATTTTCGTAGTCACAGCCGTTCCCGACGGAAAAAAAGGCGAGCGCTTAGTAGTGCTGCATACGATGCCGCCCGACGCGCTAAAGCCAGTCCTGGAAAAGCTATCGAGTTCCGGCCTCCCCAATCTCTGGATCCCACGCGCCAACCAATTCTTCCATATCGACGAACTGCCCCACCTGGGCACCGGCAAACTAGACCTCCGCCGCATCCACGAAGTGGCGATAGAACGCTCCGGCGCAGCGGAATAACCCGAGCCGAATATGGAGTGCGGCGGCTCGCCACCGCTTTCGTAGAAGCGCAAAGTCCGGCGCGAAAACGCCTTAGGCGAGGCTTGCCTCGCCCGCCATCCCTGGGAACGTCATTCTCCTGAATGGCGCCTTGCGGCCCCGACGCCCCCGATCCGTGATCGCCATTTTGGCGTTCACGACCCGCAATTCGCATCCAGCGCCGTAGGTGCTACTCTGCGCACCAGACACCCATTTCTCACAACTTTCGCATTTCAACCCGGCGCAAAAACCATTCGCCATAAATTTTTCGCCATTCCACGCTTTGCCGTTGCCTTCCCCTCACTCCTCGCGTAAATTTGCGCAACTGGAGAAAAACACAGCATGACCATACGCCAATACAATTCGCAGTTAGGGCCAGCGCCCAAGACGCGCCGCCGGGATTGTGGCCGTATGTTCAGCAATCCCTCACGGTAAGTCCCCGTAGCTCTCAATTGCGTGCAAATTAACTAGAACCATCGGCCGGCGAATCTCCCGGTTCCGTCAACTCGTGTTCGCGCACTCGCAGCGCGCTTTTGGCGCGGTGCAGCAATCGTTTCGCACCGCGCGCGTTCGTACATGTGTGTCTGCGCAGGCGCCAGCGATCCGAATTTTCGAAGCGGCGAAACCTCCGCTTCTAGAAAGGAGTAATCATATGAGCGTTTACATCAAAAAAGGCACGCCGATGCACGGTCCATCGCTTTGCGAAACCTGCACGCGCGCTCAGATCGTGCAGGGCTATCGCGAAAGCGAGTCTTTCGTGCTTTGCAAAGCGACGTATGCGGAGCCCATTCGCATCACCTTCGCGGTGCGCGAATGTTCCTGCTACATCAACAAAATCAGCAACACGCTCGAAGAGATGGAGCGCATTGCTTGGACCTTGGCGCCGCGCGGCTCGAAACGCCAGGCAGGTTTCGTAGCTCCCGCCGACTTGAAGGAAGGCGACCGGGAAATCGAGCTCGTTCTGAACGACGAGGCGTAGCACGGACCACCAGCCGCAGCGTGAATGCAGCGGCGCGGAAATTGCAATTGAGGACGCGGTGTGTTCTCCGCCCCTCGAATTCCAGGCAGATAATTTCCGCGCCGCGGCTGCCGCACGCCAAGCCAGTGGTCCGTGAATCTACGTGACGCTCACACGTGAGGCCGTCACGCGCCGTGAGATTTGCAGTACAATCCAGATTTCCGGGCGCGCGGTGTCAGGGGAACGAAATGTTCAGAAGCCAAAAATATTTTCTCGCAGTTCTTGCGTTCGTCACCCTTGCGGCCCACCTCGCCTACGCGCAGGACAAAACAAAAGACCCGAAGGTCGTGTTCGACCTGGAAAAGCCCTCGCCAGCCAACGACTCAAGCGCGAAAAATCCTGCCGGCGCTAACGATGCGCCGCGTTCCTCCACCGTGCCGCCGTTTGGCAAGGCCTGCAGCGCATTCGGCGCGGCGAAAGACGGCTACCGCAATCTGGACAGCCCTTATTCCATCTCGGAATTGTTCGGCGCGCCCATCGAGGTCATTACCATCCGTCGTGCGGGCCCCGGCCAGGAAAAACCCGACCGCGAAGAACTCCGCAAGCACATCTTCACCGTGCTGAACGCACAAACCGTGGAAGTTTCACGCTATGCCGACTGGGACGAATGGGTGCCGCAAGGCATCGTCGCCACCATCCAGTTCTACGATCACACCAAAGGCGTCCTGGAAGAATCCGCCGGCCACGTCTGCTTCTCCGACTACTCCGGCACAGTCTGGTGGCTAAGAATTCCCGTCACCACCAAACCTCAGCCCTAAAACACCGCCAGCTTCACGTGCAAGAACTTCTTCGGATCCTTGCGAAAATCTCCGATCAGCAAACGCAAATCGCCAGTCATCCCCGTGAGATTGTCGTACAAATTGGGATCGGTAAATAATTTCCCTGCAGTCCCCTCATTGGCGTTCAACTTCGCCGAAGCGTCGCGCACCTGCGCCGAAGCATCGCGCAAATTGTTGTAAAGCGCCTCGTCCGTGGCAAATTTGCCCAGCGAACCCTTCCCCGCGCGCACATCACTCAAAACCGCATTCCCATTATCCAAAAATCCTTTCGCGCTGTTGTACACCGCCGGATCGTAAATCAATTTCCCCGCCGTTCCCTTCTGGTCCTTCACCGCGCCGATCACATCATTAACATTGTCCACCGTCGTGTTCACCTTCGTGTAGAGCTCATCCGAAGTAATGAATTTCCCCGCCGTCCCCTTGCCCTCCTGAATCGAGCCGACCATCGAGTTCAACCGCGCCACCGTAGCGTTCACATTGTTGTATAGCGCGGGATCTGTGATCAGCTTTCCCACTGTACCCTGCCCCTCTTTCACCTGCTCCACGATCCCGCGCAGTTCGCCGGACACCGTGTTCAACGTCACCAGCAAATCCGTGCCGCGCTCGACCATCGCCGTCATCGCCACCGCCGGCGCGCCGGGAACCGTGCTGTTCGGCTGCATGGGTGCACCGGTCAATCCGCGCTTGATCGTCACATAACGATCACCGAGCAATCCTTCGGTCACCAGGCTGGCGGTCGAATCCGTCCGCACATCGGACATGAATTTCTTGTCAATGCGCAAGACCAGCTGGATGCTCTGCGTGCGGTCCGTCGGACGAGGGTTCAGCGCGACGTTCTCCACGTTCCCGATCGCCACGCCGTCCAGGCGCACCGGCGCCCCCTTGCTCACACCCTCCACCTCCGGCAGATAGGTATACAGGCGATACTTCGGTCCCAAAATCCCCGCGCCCGTTATATAGAAGATCGCCACCGCCAGAATGAACAGCCCCACCAGCACGAAAAGTCCTACGCGCAGCTCCGTCCACGTCAGTTGCTTGCGTTGCGCCATGGCCTTGCCTCCTCAGTGAATGCGAATGGCGATCTCATTCCGCCGAAGCCAGAAACTTCTTCAGATATTCGTCCTTGGTGCTCAGCAATTCGTCCGCTGGCGCCTCAAAATATATTTTGCCGTCGCGTATTACCAGCACGTTGGTCGGCTGCGCTTCGTTCCGCTCTTTGCCGCCCTCCGCCGCCTTCTCACGTTCGGCCAGGGATTGCGCCAGGCCGGATTTGCCATTGCCGGCGAGCGGTACCACCCGGCCGCTGCCCTTATCGAAACGGAAATTCGCCAGCCCGAAAGCGTCTTGCACGCGATGCGTCGCCAGCAGCGCGGTCACGTCCTGCAAATCGCGTCCGCGCAGGATCAGCGTGATAATCGTCTGCGAAGTTACCGGATCCAGCCCCGCCGTCGGCGAATCGTACAGCACCACCGGCGGACGATCCACCAGCGCGCGCGCAATCGAAACCCGCCGGCGCATGCCGCCGGAAAGGTCCGCGGGATATTTCTCGAGCGCCTCCTCCATCTCCACGAAGCGCAACGCCTCGCGCACCCGCTCCTCAATCTCCGTCTCGTCCACCGCTTCCTCGCGCAGGCGGAAAGAAACATTCTCGGAAACGGTCATGGAATCAAACAGCGCGCCTTCCTGGAACACGAATCCAACGGACCGCCGAAAATTCAGCAGTTCCTTCTCCGGCATGTCGCTCACGTCGTGGCCCATCACCAGCACGTGTCCGGAGTCGGGTTGGATCAATCCGGCCGCCAGCTTCATGATCAGGGTTTTGCCCATACCGGTTTCACCCAGCAGCACTTTGGTTTCGCCGTGCGCCACGTCCAGAGAAATGCCCTGCAGAACTTCGCGATCGCCAAATCCCAGGTGCACATCGCGGAGGGATATGAGCGCCTCGCCCGGCACGCTCTGCATTTCCCGCTGCGCCATTTCGCGCGACAACGGGCGCACCGTGTTTGCAACATTTCGGGAGGAGCCGAACGGCGGAACGTCGCGCGTCATGCGTCCGATTATAGATGGAAACTCGTGGATTCCAGCGGAGAGTTCCGCGCAAATTCACGCAGCAGACGCGACCACACTACCGGAAGAGATACAGCAGCAACCGCGACAGGAAGAAATCCACCACCAGCGCGCACACGGACGAAATAACCACGGCGGTCGTCGTCGCGCGCCCCACGCCCTGTGTCCCGCCGCGCACGCGCAATCCGCAATAGCATCCCACGGTCGCGATGATCAGCCCGAACGCGATTGGCTTCGCGAGGCCCTGCACCACGTCGCCAATGTCCAGCGAATTGATCGCGCGCGTCCAGAACTGCACCGCTCCCAATCGCAACGTGCTGTAGGCGACCAAAAATCCGCCGCACAATCCCACAAAATCAAAAACCACGGTAAGCAGCGGCACCATCAGCACTGTCGCGATCACCCGCGGCATCATCAACTTCCGCACCGGGTCAGTGCCCAGCGCGCGCATCGCGTCCACCTGCTCGGTCACCACCATCGAACCAAGTTCCGAGGCAATACCCGATGCATTGCGTCCCGCCACCAGCAGCGCCGTAACCGCCGGACCCAGCTCGCGCACCAACGCCAGCGACACAGCGTCTCCCGTCAGCGCCGTTGACCCGAACCGTTGGAACTGCGCCGCCGTTTGCAACACCAGTACGCCGCCGATGGACACTCCGGCGACAATGATGATGGGCAGCGAGCCCACGCCGATGATGTCCATCTGTTCCAATGTATCGAGGAAGTAGTAAGGCGGCGAGAACATGCACTTTAGCGACTGCACCGTCAGCAGCGTGTAATCCTGCACAGCCGCGACCTGGCGCTTCAATACTTCGCTGAGAACCGCGGGGAGCGATGAGGTGGTGCTGGCTTCGGGCATTTTGGCGACGCGTGGCGAGCGGAATGCGCCGCTTGCGCCGAGTCCCCGGAAGCGTAACGGCTGATCCGCGCCGCGTCAAGCACGCATCCGCGCCACAATTCGTCCATTGCGCCGGAACTTCGTCTTTGACTCTTTGAATCGCCCCACAGGGCGATTCATCCTGAGATCCCGCTGCGCGGGATCGAAGGGTAATGGCCGTCCCGCCTCGCGGGATGGGCGCCTTTGACTTTGGTAGTGCCGGATTCTCCTGATATGCCGCCGCTGGCGGCATGGAAGGGCGTCCCGCCGGCTCCTTTGCTTTTGAACTTGTCCCGGCCAGTCTCGCAAAACGGGACCGGGCGGCCGTTGCTTTGACATTGCAACGCCGTTGTTTTCGCGTCGCCGCGCCTTTACGCGCGTGGAAGCGTCCGGTAGAATCTGTCATTCGTGCCTGCACGCGAGGTCCGACCCGATATGCTGCGATTTGTCACCGCCGGTGAATCTCACGGCCAAGCCCTGATTGCCTGGGTCTCCGGACTCCCTGCGGGCGTGCGCGTGGACCTGGATTTTATTCAGCGCGAGCTTCACCGCCGTCAGTTGGGCTACGGTCGCGGTGGACGCCAGCGCATCGAGAAAGACGCCGCGGACATTCTAGCCGGCGTGCGTCACGGAAGAACAATCGGTGCGCCCATCGCCGTCCGCATCGAAAACCGCGACTGGAAAAATTGGGAGAAAACGCTGCCAGTGGGAGACGTCGAAGACAGCGACGGCGCAAGCAATGGCGACCCCAAGAGCGCGCAACGTCAACTGACGGCGCCGCGGCCCGGTCACGCGGACCTGGCCGGTGCGTTGAAGTTTAATTTCCACGATGCGCGCTACGTGCTGGAGCGCGCGTCCGCGCGCGAAACCGCCGCACGCGTTGCCGCTGGCGCATTTGCGAAATTATTGTTGCGTGAATTCGGCGCCGAAGTACTTAGCCACACCATCGCGGTCGGCCACGCGCGCCTGGAACGCGCCGCCACCTGGGAAGAAATCGCTATGGTGTGCGAAAATCTGGAATCGCCGCTGCGCTGCGTGGATGCGGCCACCGAATCCCGTATGGTCGCCGAAGTGGACCGTGTGTTGCGCGCCGGAGATTCCGTAGGCGGCGTCTTCGAAGTAGTCGCGCGCGGAATTCCGCCGGGCCTCGGCAGCCACGCGCAGTGGGATGAAAAACTCGACGCGCGCATCGCCCGCGCGGTGATGTCCATTCAAGCCGTGAAGGCAGTTGAATTCGGCACGGGCGTCACTAACGCCGCGAGTTACGGGTCGGAAGTCCAGGACGAGATTCACTACGACGGCGCGAAGAAGCGCTTCGAGCGCTCGTCGAATCGCGCGGGCGGCCTGGAAGGTGGCATCACCAACGGCAGCGACGTAGTCGCGCGCGGATACTTGAAACCGATCTCCACCCTCCGCCGCCCGCTGCTAACCGCGGATTTGAACACCAAGGAAGCGGTCAAAGCAGCGTACGAGCGCTCGGACGTCTGCGTGGTGCCGGCCGGCGGCGTCGCAGGCGAAGCAATGGCTGCCATAGAACTAGCCGGCGCATTCCTGGAAAAATTCGGCGGCGATTCCATCGGCGAAACGCGCCGCAATTTCGACGGCTACCAAAAGCAGCTCGATGAATTTTAGCGCTGCGTATAGGAACTGACTGAAGATGATTCATCCGATCGTGAAATACGGCGACCCGGTGCTCGAAACTCCCGGTAAGCGCGTGGACAAATTCGACGAGGACATCCAAAAACTCGTCGCGGACATGTTCGAATCCATGTACGCCGCGAACGGCGTAGGACTCGCTGCGCCGCAAATTGGCGTGGGCCTGCGCCTCACGGTAATTGACGTCTCCAACGGAAAAAATCCCGAAGCCAAAATGGTCCTCGCCAATCCCGAAATTATTTATGCCGAAGGCCAGCAGCGCGAAGAAGAAGGCTGCCTTTCGCTCCCGGGATTTCGCGGCTACGTCGAACGCCCGCAGTACGTCACCGTTCGCGCACAGGACGCGACGGGCGCTCCCTTCGAACGCCGCGGCGAAGGTTTGCTCGCCCGCGCCTTCTGCCACGAAATTGACCACCTCAACGGCATCCTCTTCATCACGCACCTGAGCATGCTCAAGCGCGACCTCATCAAACGCAAAATCCGCAAAATGAAAAAAGCCGGCGAGTGGTAGGGCGCGCGTGCCGCCGCTGAGAATTACTTTTTGCGGCACGCCGGCGTTTGCCCTGCCCACGCTGCGGGAGTTGCTGGCGCATCCCGAATTCCAGGTCCAGGGAGTCGTCACGCAACCCGATCGCCCGCGCGGCCGCGGCAAAGAAGTTTCCAGCTCGCCAGTAAAAGAAGCCGCAGTAGGTGCCGGAATTTCCGTGTACCAACCGCAAAAAATCCGCGCCGAGGAATCCTACGAATATTTCCGTGCCGCCGCGCCCGATGTGGTAGTGATCATCGCCTACGGCCAGATTATTCCCGCGCTCCTGATCGCAATCCCCCGCCTCGGATGGATCAACCTGCACGGCTCGCTCCTCCCAAAATATCGCGGCGCCGCGCCCATTCACTGGGCCATCGCCAGCGGCGAAACGCGCACCGGCTTGACCACCATGCAGATTGACGCGGGTCTGGACACAGGCCCCACGCTGTTGAAGCACGAAACCGAAATCGCGCCAGACGAAACGGCGCCGCAACTCTACGCCCGCCTCGCGGAGGCCGGCGCCCCGCTGATGCTCGAAACTCTGCGCGGACTCGCCGGCGGCAAGATCACGCCAACGCCGCAGGATAACTCGCAAGCCACTCTCGCGCCTCCGCTGAAAAAAGAAGACGGCAAAATCGATTGGCAGCTCTCTGCGCAAAAAATCTACAATCGCATCCGCGGCTTTAAACCCTGGCCCGGCGCATTCACCACCTTCCGCGGAAAGCAATGCTCAATCTGGGGTAAGCCCGCGCCGGGTCAGCCTGCAGCAATCGGAGCGCCCGTAAGGGCGGGTCTCAGACCCGCCCCTACAACCGCAACCCAGGCGGATCGAGAGACACCCGGCTCGATCAGCATCAACTCCGGCGAGGTGGAAGCGACTTGCGGAGAAGAAACCGCGCTGCGCCTGGACTTTGTGCAACTCGAAGGCCGCAAGCGCATCACCGCCCGCGAATTCGCCAATGGCGCGCGCTTGGCGCCAGGCGAGCGATTCGGATCGTGATCAGTCCCGCCAGAAAAGTCGCCTACGAAGTTTTGCGCCGCGTCGAAGCCGAGGGCGCCTACGCCAGCGATGTGCTGCATGCGGAACTGGGCGCGCGCGTGAAAGCGGAAGACGCCGGCCTCGCAACCGAACTGGTGATGGGCGTCCTGCGCTGGCGTCGCCTGCTGGATTTTCTGCTCGAGCGGCAGTTGAAGAAGCCGGTGGCAAAGCTGGACCTGCCCGTAGCGCTCGCGCTAAGAATCGGCCTCTACCAATTACGCTTTCTCGAACGCGTCCCCGCCCGCGCCGCCGTGAACGAATCCGTCGAACTGGTGAAAAGCGCGCGCAAGACCTCCGCCGCGACGCTGGTGAACGCGGTACTGCGTCGCGCCGCAAACGAAGCGCGCATGCCGGCCGAGAAATTCGTCCCGCGGGATGCGCCGCTCGCCGGGCGTCTGGGCATTTTACATTCACATCCCACCTGGCTAGTCGAGCGCTGGCTTGCGCGTATGGGCGAGCAGCGAACAATCGCACTGCTGGAAGCAAATAATCACACACCGCGACTTACGTGTGCGTTGCACGACCTAAAGCGGCGCGAAGAGATCTTCGCCGCGCTTCAACGCGCCGGCCTGCAGATCGAACCCGGAAAAATTCTGCAATCCGCTTTCACCGTAAGCGGCGGAAGCCCCACGCGCACCGACTCCTTCCGCTCCGGCGCGATTTCCATCCAGGACGAAGCGTCGCAAACCGTCCCGCTTCTCCTCGAAGTGCAAACTAAGGACCGCGTCCTGGATTTGTGCGCCGCGCCGGGAGGAAAAACTCCGCCACTCGTGCGCGCCGCGGGCCCTGACGGGCTCGTCATCGCCGCGGATCGGCACGCACACCGCCTGCGCGCGATGCGCGAACAATTCAAGCGGCTGACACTAACACAAGTGCGTTTAGTAGAACTGGACGCCGCAAGCCCCCTGCCGTTCGGCAAATTCTTCAATCGGATCCTCGTAGATGCGCCCTGCTCCGGCACCGGCACACTCGCACGCCATCCGGAAATTCGTTGGCGCCTGCAGCCGGAGCAACTCGCGGAATTTCACGCGCTGCAGACCGCACTCCTGAAATCGGCGCTGGAGCGACTGGTGCCGGGAGGTCGCCTGGTTTATTCCACGTGTTCAATGGAGCCGGAAGAGAACGAACAAGTAGTGGAGGAAGCATTGCGCAACATCAGCGGATTCGCACTAAACGCCGGAAGCGAAATGTCGCACGGTTTAAAAGATAATCTCGTCCCGGGTTCCGAATCCGCAAATTTGTTCGATCGCGGCGGCTTTTTTCGCACCACTCCCGGCCCGCTCGAAACAGACGGCTTCTTCGCCGCAATCATCAGTAGATCGTAGAACCGCCTATACGCCCCAGTTAACCGCCAGAGCGCGACCGCCGTCCGCAACGAACACCCGCCGCGGCAACTCGTGTTAGGCTCATAATGCGTCGCCCGCAAAAATTTTGTAGCTGAGGCAAACCAGATGACGTTTCGTGCACGGCTCGAATGGATTTTCCGCATGGCGTTGCTCGCCTTCATTCTGATGTCCGTCGCCTTCCTCAGCGCGCTCACCGCGATGCGCTTTGCCATTCAAGGCCGCGAAGTCGCCATGCCAGACGTCGTCGGAAAAAAAGCCGTGGAAGCCCAGCAAATGTTGCAGGGGCGCGGCGTAGCATTCAAGGTCGAGGATCGCATGTTCAATCCCCTACCCGTGGATACCGTCGTGCGCCAATCTCCCCCGCCGGGAATGAAAGTGAAAATCGGCCAGTACGCGCACGTTGTGATCAGCCTCGGGCCCAAGCAAGCAACGATTCCCATCCTCACCGACCACAGCATTCGCGCCGCGCGCATCGAACTGCTGCGCTCCGGAATGCAGGTCGGTGAAATTTCTCAGGCATACGTGCCGGGAACCGAAACTGACGCGGTGCTGCAGCAAGATCCCGCGCCGGGCACCTCCGACGTCACCAGCCCGCACGTGGACCTGCTAGTTTCGCTGGGCGCGCGCCCCGCCGCGTACGTGATGCCCGAACTGGTCGGCAATTCACTCGCCGAAGCAGAATCGAAATTCGCCGGCACGGGCCTGAAAGTAACCAAGCTCAACTTCGCCCCCGTCCCCGGCGGCCTGCACGGAACCGTGATCGGACAGACACCGTCGCGCGGCGCACGCCTGGACGCCAGTACAACGATCGAATTGCAGCTCGCAGAGTAATGGCCCATCGGCGAAACGTCGTCTTGATATCTAAGTTCGTGCCACGGGACTTGAAAAGCAGTATCGTCCCTGCTACGAATAAGCCAATGCAGATCGCACTGCGCCCCGCGGTCACTCAAGATTTCGAATATTGCGAACGCCTGTACTTCTCCGGAATGAGTAAAATCATTGAGGAATTGAATTTGAACATGACCGCTCAAGCCCGTACTTTCCGCGAACAATGGGCTCTGATGCAGGTTCGCATCATTACCGCCAATGGTTCCGACGTGGGCTGGTTGCAAACCACCGTGCGAGACGACGGGCTTTTTATCGCGCAGCTCTTTGTGGATGCTCCGTTTCAGCGGCAAGGTATCGGCACTGAGGTTATGAACCGCCTGATCGGCGAGGCCGCGCGTCTCCATCAGGCCGTGTGCCTCGCCGTCGTGAAAATTAACCCTGCCGTACGGCTCTACGAACGACTCGGCTTCCTCACGACGCATCAGGATGATCGCAAGTTCTACATGAAGCGCAGTCCCGATATCGGTGCGTCCATCTGAAGTGAACCAGTACAGTACCGTCTGCCACCCAGACACCGAGATCTATCCGCGATGGCCTTCTCTGGCGCTCAAACCCGCAAGCCGCGAGTGGGCTATGTTAGAATTCGGCTGAGCTAAATGACCTACGCACGCATTGAAATTGCGCCTTCCATCTTAGCCGCGAACTTCGCCAAACTCGGCGACGACGTCCGCGTGGTGGAAGAAGCCGGCGCGGACATTATTCATGTGGACGTCATGGATGGCCACTTCGTCCCCAACATATCCCTAGGCATCCCCGTAGTGGCCTCACTCCGCAAGGCAACCCGCCTGCCCCTGGATGTGCATCTGATGATCGAGCAGCCCGAACTCTATATCGAGGACTTCATTCGCGCAGGCGGCAGCCGCATCCTGGTGCACCAGGAAGCCACAGTTCATTTGGACCGGGCACTGGCGATGATCCGCGAACTCGGAGCCGAAGCGGGCGCGGCGATCAATCCGGCGACGCCGGTGGGGATGTTAAGCGAAGTGCTCGATAAGGTGGACACCGTATTGGTGATGACCGTCAACCCGGGATTTGGGGGTCAAAAATTCATCCCCAATACCTACGAGAAAATTCGGCAGCTGAATCAGATGCGAGCGCGCTATAATGCCACCTTCCGGATCGAAGTGGATGGCGGAGTTGATCCGGGAAACACGGCCGAACTGGCGCAGGCCGGAGCGAACACGTTCGTAGCGGGGACTTCGATTTTCCACACGGCTGATCCAGCAGCTGCAACGCGCCAGTTGAAAAAACTCGCGACCCAAGCTTTGAGCCAAAGGGCATAAAAACCTTGCGAACGTCTGACTGGAATAATCCAATGGCAGCGAAAAACCTGAAAATTTATCCTAACGCAGCATTGCTCGTGTTTGCGCTCGGCCTTCTGCTGGTCGTGTGCCCTGGCGCGCGCGCGCAAGTGCCGACGCCTCAGACCGGCGGCAGCGGTGATGGTGCGCCGCCTGCCGCGCCCGCAGCGGACGCTCCAAAGCCCAAGCCCAAAACGCAACCGAAAGCAAAGCCTGCCGACCAAACCGCCGCGGACAAAAAAAAGAATGCTCAGAAGAAGCAAACCATTGACGTGAACACCTCGGCGGAACCGGATAAGGTGCTCTACGATCGCGCGCAAGCGGACCTGAAAGCCGGCCGCTACATCGAAGGGCGCCTGGCGCTGCAAACCCTGATCAACACTTATCCCGACAGCGAATATCTCGCGAAAGCCAAGCTCGCCGTCGCCGACTCCTACTATAAGGAAGGCGGCACAACCAACCTCACGCAATCCATCCAGGAATACAACGACTTCCGCACTTTCTTTCCCTTCCTCGACGAAGCAGCCTACGCGCAGATGCAGATCGGCCTGGCGCACTATAAGATGATGGAGAAATCCGACCGCGATAAGTCCCAGGGCGAAGCGGCCGAAGACGCTTTCCAGGCGTTCCTGCTGTCGTATCCGCAAAGCCCGCTGCTCCCCAAGGCCGAACAATATTTGCGCGACGTGCAGGAAGTGCTGGCCGATGGCGATTACAAAATCGCTTACTTCTACTATGCCAAGGCGGATTTCCGCGCCTCCGCCGCGCGATTGGTGGAAGTCACCGATCGTTACCCGCTGTACAGCCAGAATGATGATGCGCTGTGGATGCTGGGAAATATCTACGAGCGCGCCAAACAAGTTTCCAAAAACGAAGACGACAAGAATCATTGGAGCGATCTCGCCAGCAGATGTTACGACCGCATCGTGCGCGATTATCCGCTTTCCAAAGATGCGCCGGGGGCCAAAGCGCGCCTGAAAGATATGGGCAGGCCCGTGCCTTCGGCCGATCCCGACGCGATCGTGCGGATGCAGAAACAGCAGCTCTATGAGAAGACGCATCACCAGAGCATGGTGGTGAAACTTCCGCTGGGAATGCTCAAGGGCAATCCCGACGTTTCCACCGCGGCCCGCGGCGGAACTCCGCAAATGGCTCCGCCGAACGATGCGGTTTCAGCGACCGACGTGCTCCGGCCCGGCGCCGCAGGCCCCTCGTTTACCCTCACGGGCAGTGCGGCGGGTGCGAGCACGCAATCATCGGGAAGCAGCACCGAAGTGGTCACGCCAGAAGACGCGACCACCGCACCCGTGGGCTCCGCCGCGTCAGGAGCCGGCGTCGGCGCCGAAATCCTGACGCCGCTCGACGATAGGGGCCAGCCGACTTCCGAGCAGCCTGCAACGACTACGCCTGCTCCAGAAACCAGCGCTCCACGAACAGCCGCGCCACCGCCGGCAGCCGCCAACGGTACCGTGGATGCTGGCCTGAACGGCTCAGGCACCGCGAGCCCGCCTGCCGCCGACGCAAGCTCTTCCAGCTCCTCGAGCAGCGCCTCTAGCGCTTCGGGCACAGCTCCCGACACCGCAGCGCCTGCGGCAGCCCCAGCAGCGGCATCAACACAGCCTGCGGCGCAATCGGCGGACAAGGCCCCTGCCGCCGTAAAACCCCCACCCGTGGACACCAGCGAAGAGTCCACCAGCAAGAAAAAGAAGGGGCTGAAGAAACTTATTCCCTGGTAGCCGCGCTCCAGCTGCCTTTTACTCCCTGCTAACAACTCAGGCACTCCTGTACTTCGACTTTGTTGACGCCCTTGCTCTGGGGTGCTGCAATAGCTATGTTCAGGGCTAGGCGCGTCTCGTAAGGGGGCTTGCCGCCCGGGGGATTACAGTGCCCAGAATTTTGGTTGCGGACGACAACACCAATATCCAAAAAATGGTCGTGCTCGCGTTTCAAGAGCGCGGCATAGAAGTCATCACCGTCGGCAATGGAGAAGCCGCGGTGCGCCGCCTGCCCGATGCGAATCCAGATCTGGTTCTGGCTGACGTGTTCATGCCCGTGCGCAACGGCTACGAAGTCTGCGAATTCGTAAAGAAAGATCCGCGTTTCTCCCACGTCCCCGTAATTCTGCTGGTTGGAGCGTTCGATCCCCTCGATGAAAAAGAAGCTCGTCGCGTAGGCGCGGATGGCGTGCTGAAAAAACCCTTCGTGCCGCCCGACCCGCTGATTGCGATGGTGATGTCCGCGCTGGAAAAAAATCCCAAAGTCGCGGCCGAACTCGCGAAAGCCAAGGAAGTCGCCGCCCATGCGCTTTTGCCGCCAGCCGTACCGGAAGTTCCGCTGAAGGCCGAGCCTAAGCCGCTGCCCGACTTCCCCGAGCCGACCGCCGAAGAAGCCGCCGTGATCTACGGCTTCGGCAAAGGCGTTCGCGCTAATGATTTCGACGAAGCCGAAGAAGAGGACGAGGAAAAAACTACTAAAACCAGGCAGAACGCCAAATCCTTGAAAGATTCCAAAGCGCCGAAAGCGCCGGCTGCCCCGAAAACACCGCTAGCTGCAGCGCCGGGTGACGAAACCGAAGAAGATGAATTCGACAGCTCCGCCACCGCCAACGATTGGCGCCGCAACGCGGCTGACTTCGAAGTCCCCGAAAATGTCGCGGCCGATCCAATCTATTCCTACGGGCAGGATTTCAAGCCGATAACTTTTCCGTCGGAGCGCGACGTTCCCCCGCGCCGTCGTCGCCCGGAAGGAACCGCCTCCGAAGGCTCCGCCACGCAGAAAACCGTAGCGAAAGTTGATGTGCCTGCCGCTACAGAAAAACCCGCAGCGGAGGTCTTGCCGCCGCCTGTCCGAGCTTCCGCCGAACCTGCGGCGAAATCCCACCCGTGGGACGTAAAGGACCAGCCCGAAATCGAACTCGCGGCCGGATTCTCGCGCGCCGAAGAGCCGGACACGCAAGCAAAATATTCCGAAGCCGAACTCGCCAACGCGCAGCCCGAAACGCCGGCCGCAGCGCCGCCCGCGGCTCAGCATCAGGAAGCCGAACCCGAATCGTCCACCGCCCGGCCCACGCTCGTTTCGCGCATGCGCGGCTGGATGGACATGCTCACGCCTTCATCGCCGGATTCCTCTGCGGACACTTCTGCAAGCGCTTCGGCCAGCGATGCAGACGATACTTCCGCCGGCCGTTCCACCGACACGGCCGACAATCATTGGATGACGAATCTTCCCGCACCTTCGGCTGGAGGCGAATCCACGCCAGTTGCGCAATCAAACTCTGCGCTTGTCGAAGCAGCGCCTGCCTCCGCCTCTCGGTCTCTCGACCAAGCCGCGGAGACGCAACCCATCATCGAAGCCACCGCTTTCGCCGCAACAGAAGCGCCAGCACCAGCCGCTCCGAACGAAGACTTCGCGCCCACCGCAAACTCCGAGGTTCACGTTGGCGACAGACCCCGCCAGTCCAGCGCAAGCGCTCAGAGCCACGATAAGTTCGGCGGCTCGCCCTACCATTTCTCCAGCGACGCCCACAGCGAAACGCATGACGCTGTAATTGACGAGTTCCACGAGTCCACTCAATCCGCATCCGCACAACAAGCGTCCAGCGATTACTCCGCGAGCGCCACAATCTCCGAAGGCCTCAACGCGGAAGCAGAAACCGAAGCGCAACCCGAACCCATAACCGGCAGCGCGGCTGATTTTTCATCCGCGCCTTCTCACGAAGCCCCGGCCGATGTTTTGCACGCTCCAGCCGACGTGCCTCTTAACGGCGGCGGCCTCTCCGGCATGTTGCCTGCCGAGCCGCTCTTCGGTGGCGCCCCGCTTCACGATGCCGGTGATTATTCCCCGTGCGATGAAGATGAGGCACCGCCCCAAGTCGACCCGCGCGAGCACCAAGCCTTCGCCGAAGATACGCACCCCGGCCAGCTCCCGCAGCCCGCGCCCAGCGAAGAATATTGGGACCGCGAAGCCGCCGCGCACGAAGCAGCCATCCTCGCGCAGTCCGGCGCGTCGCTCTTTGCCGAATCCGCCGCGGAGCCGCCGGCCCTGCACTCCTTTGACCGCATCCCCACCTTGCCGCCGCCCAATCGCGAAGCGCTCTCGGAAATTCCCTTCCTCATGCCGCCCGTGCTGCCGCTGCAAACTTCCGAGCAGCCCGCCGCGCGCGCTACCGACGCCGAAGCCGTGGACGACATGGTCCGCAAAGTCATGGAAAAGCTCGGCCCGCATCTCCAGGAACTCCTCTCCCAAGGCGTAAAGCCCCTGGTAGAAAATCTCTTGCAGAACGAACTGGACAAAAAAGAGCGGTAAGTCCGTAGCACAGGCACTCAATCTTGCCTGTGCTCTCGCCTTTGAACTCGTAGCACAGGCACACGATTGCCTGTGCTCTATCCTTGGAACTTGTGCCACCCCTGGGAACGCCAATCTTCGATTGGCGAAAGTAGTCCGCCAGCAACCACGTCTACGCGCGAGCCACGGTAGGGGCGCTGCTTGTGAATCGCGCTGCAGCGCGATTCATCCTGAGATCCCGCGGCGCGGGATCGAATGGCTGCGCCCCAGCTTGCCAGGATGTCCGCGTTACCGAGTGTCGCAGGAGGGCCGTGTCCGCGTTCGCGCCGGACCAGAGGCTGAGGCAAGCGTTCGACGGGCGACTCAAGCGTCGCCGCATCTTGACCCGCGAAATCCATGGCGTACGTCGAGGTGGTGTGGAAGGATGGGCCACGCGGCTTCGGGCCGCCTCAAGTATTTCGGATTCTACTTTATCGCTAAATCCTCAAGGTCTCGTCTGGAATCGCGCTATCAACGGGCTCCGCCATCAGGCTCGTGACGTGCGCCGTCAATTCGGTTAAACCACCAGCCTTGGCAAGCACGGCATCAATACGGAAAAGGGACGTCAGATTCCTTTCGATATCCTGAGCGTACATGGTTACCAAGACGATGCGAATCTTGGGCAGTGCATACCTCAGGATTCCCGCCACTTCGATGCCATTGAGGCCGGGCATTCTCACGTCCAAGATAATCATATCTGGCGATAGCTCTCTGGCCTTGGAAACCGCGTCGGTGCCATCAACCGCTTCACCGCAGACTGCGAATTCCGTGTCTCGCTCCAGTGCCTGACGGATCATCGTGCGCACCATTTCACTGTCGTCGGCGATAAGAATTGTCTTGGGCTTATTCAATCCCGAATCGCCCGACGCCTCGGTCGTGGTCACGTTACCCTCCTCCCGATGAGCTAAAAACATTATTGTGCGTCCGGCAATACGGTAATTCGTGTAGTCATCAGGCGGATTTGGGAGGACAGCAGTTACTTGGTACGCTGCCCGACTGACAGCTCGATATTCCCGAGATGATGTTTCGAGTTCCTCGGGAGTCCGTCGTGGAGGCGAATCACTGGCGAGAGCTATACCGCGCTGCACTTCTTGAACTCGACCTCAACAAATTGAGAGAGCGCGTGAAGGCAACGGATGAGGCCATCGGTGTCCGAGTTTCGCTCGACGGCGAAATCCCTAGTGCGAGCGAATCGCCTTCCACGACGCCATGAATGCGTTGAGCATCCTGAAACGAGCGCGGCGTTAAGCGCCACAACTCAGCGATCCGTTTTCGATTACCGGCGCCGCCATTCCTCAAAGTGCGCATTCTTACCTCTGCTTCTATCTAACGATTTCAAGCGGCCGCCGACTTGCGTGATAACATCGTCGAACTTTGACGCCGAATAACACTCATCCACCGAAAAAAACCCTCCCCTCGAGTAACACTCTCGTATCCGTGCTGGTGCTGTGTGCCATCAATCTACTGAACTTCTACGATCGCCAAGCCCCTGGGGCGCTCGTCGAGCCGATGCGCAGAGAGTTCGGCTTGTCCGACACCCAGATCGGGCTGCTGGGCAGCATGTTCATCTGGATTTATGCCCTGGCCGGCGTACCGCTCGGCCGCGTTGCTGACGTTTGGAGCCGTAAGAAGCTGCTTGCCATCGGAGTCACTGTATGGTCCGCACTCACAGCCGCGTCGGGTCTGGCCGCTAGCTTCTCGTTTCTCGTGTTCACGCGGCTCGGTGTGGGCGTTGGCGAGGCCGTCTGTGCGCCGGTGGGGACCAGTTGGATCGGCGATCTGTTTCCGGCGCAGCGCCGCGCGCGTATTCTGTCGCTGTTCATGCTGGGCGTGCCGATCGGTGGCGCGCTGAGCTTTTTGTTGTGCGGGCCGATCGCGCAGGCCTGGGGCTGGCGGACAGCGCTCGTCAGCGCAGCGGCGCCCGCGATCCTCTTGGTGCCATTGTTGCTTCTTGTGCGGGAACCGGCCCGCGGTGCATCGGAGGAGGCTCCCGCTTCCGCGCCCGAAGTAAACGAGGTCAAGGGATCCATACTCGCCGTCCTGCGCATCCGCACCTTGTGGTGGATCATCTTGTCGGGCGCGCTGTTGAACTTCAACATGTACGCTCTGGCCACTTTTCTGCCGGCCTTCATGACGCGCGTGCACGGATACTCGGTCGCCCGCGCCGGCGTGACCTGCGGAATTGTCTATCTCATTGGTGGCGTGTGCGGAGGCCTGCTGGGCGGCCACCTCGGTGATCGCGTGGCCAGCAACGCGCGCAACGCTCGGCTGTCGATGGCGGCGATCATCGCGCTGCTGGGCGCACCCATCATGTTTTACGGTATCACGCGCCCGGCGGGCTTCGCGCCTGCGGCTCTGGTGGCCATCGCCATCGGCTACGGTGCGTTCAACACCTATTACGGACCTGTTTACGCGTCGATTCAGGACATTGTGCCTCCCAACCAGCGCGCCCTCACCATGTCTGTGTACTTCATGGCGATGTATCTCTGCGGTGCGTCATTTGGTCCGCTGTTGACCGGACACCTCAGTGATTACATGGCCCGGCGCGCCATGCATGCGGCTGGCGCCGTCAGCCTGCAGGGATTCCGCGCCGTCGGCCTGCAGAAAGCCATGGTCATCATGCCCGTTCTCTCGCTGGCGCTGGCCATTGTGCTCTATTTGGGCTCGCGCACCATGAGCCACGACGTAGAGAGACGCGACGCGAGGCCGCAGGGTGGTCAGGGTGGTCAAGGCGGCGCAAGCATCACCAAGCGTCCCTAAACGCCCGCCTGAGAACTCGGGAATCTTTGTCGGAGGCGGCTTTCGTTCATCCTGAGAGCCTGCCTGCGGCAGCCTCGAAGGGCCACGACCTAAACCGCCAAGAATCCGAGCGGCTTTAGCACCCCCACCCTGCGCATGAACCAACGGCGCGAAGGATGGCCACCCGGAAAATCAACAGCATCGGTTCGGGCGGTGCGGAAGGTTCGGCCACCCGCCCGGAAGTTCAACGGCTCCCGCCTGGGTGGTGTGAAAGGGTGGGCCTCACCCGCCATCAAAATTGGCATCCCGGAATTCTAAAGTCCAGCGTCTGGGAGGCGTGGAAGAGTGGTCACCCGTCGATCCCTGCGGAGGCCTTCACGCGCTTCAAAATGAAAATGAACCACTGCATCATTTCCAGACTGCGTTCAGCGCGGCGGCCAAGCGGATCCCCGCCTTCGTCAGTTGCTCTTGAATCACACCTTCCGCGGCCGCCTGATAATCAGCGCCGACCTGCTCGTGGAGATTGAGCATTCGCGTGGAAATGTGCTGGTCGTCCGAGCAGGCCTTGACCTCTACCGGTGTTTCGATGGCCACTTTTCTCGGCAGGGCTCCGTAAACGCTATCCTCGGCGAGTTGGTGGCTTTCCCAAGCCCAGGACACAACGTCAACCCGCTCGCGCAGCCATGCAGGAATCTGCCCTTTGAACTTAACACTCATCTCGTCCGCAAACTGCTGGGGCGTCTGTCCGCCAGCGAAGCGTTCGAGAATGTCGGTATCCCAGATGCCGTGGAGGTTCGGCGCGTAGCTCTCCTTCGTCACGTTTCTTTCCTGAGGCGCAGCGCCGAAGAATGAAACCGGAACACAATTTCCACCGAGGTCATTGTTGCTTGTTGCATGCAGAGGCTGATGTAGATCGCCAAAGAAGTGAATGATGTATCGCAAGGCGTCAGCTCGCGCCTGTGCGCTCGCATTGATATTCCGAAGGATTGCCATCTGATCGTCAATCGCGCGAGTGATGCAACTGGTTGAAGGCGGACAGTACGGTGCGATGGCGCCCTTCGCCACCCCGCGCGGGATGTCTATAAAGTGCCACCCCGCGGTGTCTGGCTGAATACTGCGCTGGTCATCCGCCCAGGTGGACGAATCCGCAAATGCGTCCAGGGTATTTGCACCACAGAACCGCCGCAAAGCGGGGTCTATCGGACCCGCGGCAAGAATTTGCGCCACCATATCCCGAGCATGAGGACTGAGATGTTCTTCCGCTATGACGGCGACCACTTGGTGTCCTGTACATCCCCAACCCCGCGCGGACGGCGCGAGGCCGACGATCGCGAACAAAAACAACGTAGAACAGGTACGCCGTCTGCGCTTCACGTTGTCTCCTCGAAAATGCGCAAATTTACCCAATCGAGCTCAGTTTTACGATTTCTGCCCGACCCGTACCCCGAACCCGATCCGTACTAGAACATCAGATGCAGCGCAAACTGCATGAATCGTGGGCTTCCAATCGAGTTCTGGATCACTCCGAGAGTCCCTCCACTCCCCCCCGGCGGGCATTGATATGCACCCGTCGCTGGGAAGCATGCCGACGAGTAAGTTGGAGGATTAGCGAAAAAGGGATTAAAACTGGGATTGTTGAAGGGGGTGTCAAAGCTCGGATGGTTGAAGAGATTGAAGATCTGGGCGTCGAAGCGCAATCCAAACCGTTCGGTTAGCTTGAAGTTCTTCGTGACGCTAAAATCAAAGCGCGTCTGGAAGGGACCTCTGAATATGTTACGACCCGAGTTGCTGAATGCCGACTCAAAAGGATCGTCGAGCGGCACACCGTCGGTTCCGGGTGGAATCAACAAGGGCAGGAATGCATTTTGATTTAGCACGGGATTGTTCCCATTTACGCCGGTAGTCCCCTGGAGCAGCGCCGTCTTAGGAGTAAATCCGGGTGCCAGGCCGATAATGGGATTCGTGACGAAGTCATTCGTGCTGAACGCCAAGCTGCCGGCCCCGCCGCTGAAATCGATAACGCTATAGGGCTGACCGCTCTGTGCAACAGTGATGCCGGAGATGCCCCAACCATTCGCGACCTGGTTGAGAAGGCCGGTGGCATGAGCAATCGTGGGAAAACTATAGATATAACTAATCGCCAGAACGTGCGTCCGGTCGAAATCAGAGTTCCCATACGCGGACCGGAGATTTCTCGGATCGTTGCCGTTGAAGAACAGGCTGGTTCCGCTTTGTTCGTCGAGCGAGTGAGAGTAGGTATAAGAACCCGAGATCTGCAATCCATGACTCAGCCGCTTGGTTACCTGGAACTGCAAAGCATTGTAGTTTGATATTCCCACTGCTTCGTAAAATACCGAGTTCGGACTGTATCCCACGAACGGCACGCGAAGATCGGTGTTGCCTCCCGTGCTGGTGTTAAATACTTCGAGCGGACCGGCGTTGTAACCATACGAAGAAGTTTGTCCGTTCACTGGGTTCGTAGCTGTTGCGGTGAGTGGCTGGTTGAAGGGCAGAGGTATCGTGCCATGGACACCGCGGTTGCCGACATATCCGAGGTCGAGGAGCAGAGTGTTGATGGGCTGCCACTGCAGGTCGACTGTCCAGTTTTCCGAGTATGGAATGGAATTCTTCGGATCGTAACCTCCGAACAGAAATGGGCTCGCGCCGTTTTCAAGTTCAGTAAGGTTGGGCAGAAGAGCCTCTACTTGAGACAAGTTGTTAGGCGGGGCAGGCGGCGCTGCGGTGCCGAACGGGTTGGCGATCGTCGGGGTGTTTGCGCCTGGGCCGCAGTTCGGGATCGGGTTTGCCGACGCTTTCGGTACGCAGGGCACCACAAACGGGGGCGCGAGCGTAACACCGAATGGTCCGTTGAACCCGTTTCCGGCACCCGGGGAAAACTCGGTAAAGAATTCGCCGCGATCGTAGTACATGCCGAAGCCCGCGCGAACCACGAAGTTCGTTAAGACGGAAGGGCTCCAGGCGATTCCGATGCGGGGTGCAAATCCCCACTGGCGTCCGGTTAGCGTGGAATTGCTTATTCCCGGCGTAGGAAACGTTTTGTTATTTCCAGCTACAACTAGGCCGATGTTGGTAATCGTATCGGTAGCTAAATCAAAAGAATAATTTTGCGGACTAAAATTGGTCAGCAACCCATCTTTTTCTGTGAGCGGCCCATCCCAATCCCAGCGAAGACCCGCAGTCACCGTCAAATTGTGGCTAACCTTGAACGCGTCCGAGACGAACACTCCGGCTTGATTCGAGCGGTAATAGCGATTGCTGGCTCCATTGAAGAAGGCCGTGTTCTCTTCACCCGTTCGCAGGTCCCCCAGCAGGAAGCTCGGGAAGTCGTTGAAGGCCAGCTTCGCGGCCTGGTTGTTCTTATTGATTATGTTGAGCTGGGTGTAATCCCAATTCAGTCCCGTAGAAATCGTCTGCCGGCCGTGGACCCAAATCAAATTTGTGTCACCTTCCCACTGATTCTGGAAAGCGCCGGCGTTGGCGAACGGCGAATTCGAGCCGATCGTAAGGGAACCGCCGTTGGGGTCAATATTTCCAGCGAAATTGTTGATCTGAATTCCAGGAAAGAGGGGGTTGCCAAAAACATTGATCCCGGCAGCCTGAGGCGTGAGGGCTTGGGCCGTATTGGCGTACGCGACTTCGCGGATAAATCCTCCCCTCTGTTCCCAGGTGAGATTCGGAGTTAGCACGGTGGTGTTCTCGATTGACACGGTTTGCGCGCCTGCATTCAAGGTCTGTGGGAATCCTTCCAGGCTCGATTGCGCGAACGGGCTTGTATTCGGATCACGCTGATAAAAATATTTTACAGCCAGCCTGTCTTTCGGGCTGAACTCGTAGTCAACGTTTCCGTTCACTTGATCGGCCGTAAACCTGGAAGTATCCTGCAACGCCACATTGTGTCCAACACTACTCACCGTAGAGCAGTCCGTCGGCGTACAAGGGAGCACTGGGTTGGGTATCACAAAATTACCGTTAGGGAGTTTGGCCGAAAGTATGTTGACTGCCTGCTGCGTCACCTGGCTGGGCAGGATATTCGTTCCAAAATCTACATTGGCAACGGCGGCCAAACCTGCGGCGCTGCGATCGCTCGTCAAAGTGGTGGGGACGTTAATTTTACTGGTGGCATTCAATTGATCGGAGTCGCGAAGCCCCTGGTAAGATGCAAAGAAAAACATCTTGTCCTTGCGAATGGGGCCGCCAAATGTGCCGCCGAATTTGTTGTAGTGTATGGCCGGCACGGCGGGAATGGAGGTATCCTCTTTGCGGAAGAAATCGGCGGAATTAAAAATGGTATTCTGGAAGTACCCGTACACCTGACCGTGGTAATCGTTGGTTCCCGACCTCGTGCTTACCGCAATGTGTGCGCCGCTGTTCGCCCCCTGAGTTGCGTCGTACATTGACGTATTGACCTGCAACTCCTGGATTGTTTCCACCGGAGGAGTGGGCAATCCCTGTCCGATTGCTCCAAAAACAGATGTGCTGGTTTGAATTGTGGCATCGACAAAGTTTTCGCCGGTACTCAGCACAAAACGATTGTCCAAAACCTGGCTTGAAGAGTTTCCGTTGAAAATGTTATTGGCATTAATACCGTTGAAAGAGAAGCTGTTGCTGGTGGAGCGCTGGCCATTGGCAAAGACGTTTTGGTTGCCCAAGCCGGCGCCCGTACCGGAACCGCCAAGAAGATCAGCGTTCACCCCTGGAGCCAGAATCGCCAGCTGCGTGAAGCTGCCGGTTCCAAGCGGAAGCGATTCAATTTCGTCGGGACCTAGGGTGTAGCCGTTCGTCGTGTCTGTTTGATTCAGCAGTGGGGTAGCGTTCACTGTAACGCTGGAAGTGACTGCACCTGGCTGGAGCCGCGCGTTCACCGTAGCTGTGCGGTTCCCCTGCACGATGATCTCGGGATAGTTTTCCGTCTTAAATCCGTTCCTGGAAAACGTCACCTCGTATGTGCCGATGGGAAGATCGGGAATCTGGAATGATCCGTCAGCCTTGGTCTCAGCGGTGACGGTGAGGTTCGTGGCTGTGTTGCGGGCTTTGACTGCTACGTTTTGCAGGACCCCGCCGCTGGAGTCTGTGACTGTGCCGTCGATCCAGCCCAAGGTCTGCTGCGCAAACGTCGAACCATGACCAAGAACCACAAACAGAAATGCGATGACACACCCAACCCGCACGAAATTCAATTTCATTACACACCTCAGGCAAAGGAATGGCGGGCTCGAGTGGGGAGCATGAGGATTACGAAAGCGATTGTGACGAACTTCCACCCAAAAAACCGAACCCAAAATCACGCTGCAAGAGGTTTAAGGGACACTCATGAATCGCGGAAGAATACGTTGTCAAAATTGGATTAAAGGGTCATCCGGCGGCTGGCCGACCCCCATATTCCTAGCGCCTTCCGTCGAGCGCCGTGAACGCGGGCGGGCGGGACACCCTTCCGCACCAGCCAAATGAACGCAGTCAAATTTTCAGGTGGGCTGATTAGATGACGTTGTCGGTTCCTTGCTCCGAGTAGACTTGGTAGCGTCAGGAACCAAGGCCTGCCTGCCGCAGGCAAGCTCGGAAGAAAGGAGCCGAGTCCGCCGCGGCGGAATGATTATAGGATGTGATTTTCACACGCGCTACCAAACGATCGCGGTGCTGGACGAGGCTACTGGGGAGTGGACCGAGCGGCGGTTGGATCACCAGACGGGAGAAGCCGACGCGTTCTACCGGAATTTGCAGGGTTCGGTGCGCGTGGGGATCGAAGCCACCGGGCCGATTTGCTGGTTCGCACGTTTGCTCGCGGAACTGGGCCACGAACTTTGGATCGGCGACGCCGCCAAGATTCGCGCCAGTGAAGTGCGCAAACAGAAAACCGATGAGCGCGACGCCCGGCTCATTCTCGATCTGTTGCTGACGAAACGCTTCCCGAGGATCTCGGGTTCCCACAGCAGCCGAACGCGACTTGCGGCAGTTGCTTTGGCATCGTCACAAGCTGGTGCGCCTGCGCACGCTGTTGGGCAACCAGCTGCTCGCCGCTCGCACCCGAGAAGTGTCCCTTGACAGAGCCGACGACGTCATAGAGGGTGGCCCACCCGCCAGTTTTTTATCGGCGAAAAAATCCAGAAGCAAAACTGAACAGTTTTTCTGCGTCGAGCCCGTGGCCTCCGCGCCTGGCAAATATTTTGGAGCAGTGTGCTACTGCGCCGCGAGCAGGGCGGCCCAGAATGCGGATTTGTGGTTGGTGGCGAAAGTTGTCTCCTGCATCGGCGACGGCGGTACTAGCGACTGGAAATTGCCCTCGAGCGAGTTGAATTGCTGCCATGTCGGCAGGCCCGAACCATTGGGCGTGCCGGATTTGGCGAAATTGGTCCAGTAGTGCTGCATGCTGCTGGAAAGCTGGAGCTGCTGCGCGCTGAGCGGTGGCCGCGGCACGGTAATCGGCAAATTGAAAAGGTACTGAAGCTCAGAAGCGTGAGCCGCGCCATAAGGGAAAGTGACGGGAGGCAAGAAATCCTGCGGCGCGTTTTCGTCGTTGAATTCAAAAGTGGAAAGCGGAACGAACTGGGACATGGACAAGTCCGCGCCATAGGCGGGGCAGGCAAAGACCACATCGGTCCCAGCGGCGGCGAAAGCCAGATCGGCGGACGGAAAACTGGCCAGGGGATATTCCGCGGCGACGAACGGAGCGGCGTGCCCGACCAGAGAAGCGAGCGCCGCTTCATAAGCCGTCTCATTGTTGCCGATAGGCCCGATGGTGAGGTCGAAATCGAGCGCCGTGAACAGCCGCCACTCGTCGTGATTGCTGCCCTGGATGATCGGGACGTGGTGGAACTGGCCGGTAGCGAGAGCGGTGCCCAGCGAGAGCGGAAGAAATTCGCCGTCAATATTGGGCGTATAGCCTGCGGGATTTTCATTCGCCAGAATCGTGCTCACCGGGAGCGCGCGCAGACACGCGGCAGTCTGACTGCTGCATCCGGCGGCGGTGGCGAAGGCGGTTCCGGCGGCCTCGGCGGTAGCGAGCGTCTGCGTAGTCAACTGATAGGCGCCGCTTTCGATGATGGCTTTGTGAAACAAGTTGGCGGATAAGGGTGAAGCGAGTTGCGAGAAGACGCTGAGGCCGCCGGCGGATTCGCCGAAGATGGTGACGTTCTGCGGGTCGCCGCCGAAAAACTCGATATTGTCGCGAACCCAGCGCAGCGCCAGTTGCTGATCCATCAGGCCATAATCACCGGCGGAGTTGGGGTCAACATCACGGTCGTGATCGGGATCGGTTTTTTCCGCGGCGAAGGCCGGATGCGCCAGAAAGCCGAGAGCGCCCAGGCGATAGTTGATAGTGACGACGATGACGCTGTCCTTCACGAACGCGGTCGGATCGTAGTCGTTGCTCTCCCCATCGATCAGCGCGCCTCCATGGATCCAAACCATTACGGGGCGCGGCTCGCCTATCCCGCCGCCATTCGACTCCGGAGTGAACACGTTGAGGAACAGGCAGTCTTCCGTGGTGGAGGCGATGCCAAAGGGCGAAGCCGTTTGCGGGCAATGATTGGCGAAATGGATGGCGTCGAGCGTCTGGAACCAGGGAGCGTGCGGCACGGGCGGGCGCCAGCGAAGATTGGCGACGGGCGGGGCGGCGTAGGGAATGCCCAGGAATTCGCGGACGCCCGCGGAAGTCACCGTGCCGCGGACCAGGCCGCTGAAGGTGAAGGCCAGTGGATTGGCGACCTGTGCGAGCGAATCGGCAGGCATGCTGGAAGGCATCGCCGCAGCCGCGAGTATCAACAGCACTGCTACTTTGAATTGGCGCTGGTTATGAAAGGCCATCGGAACCTCCAGGGTGTGACGAATCCACGACCCTTCGCGGCAGAAACTAAAATAGTGTGTGTTTAAAACATTTGTGGGTAACTGTCAAGAAAAAAGGAACCAAAGAGATTCTCCAGGGTCCAGGACGATCGTGACGAGTTTCCTGCTTCGAGGGCGGGTGGCCAAGCCTTTCAGGCCACCGGAACCGACGCCTTTGAATTTCCGGGTGCCGCATCCTGCGCTTTTTGAAGCGTGCGGGTTTAGACGCAGCGTCGCTCCAGGCTTCTCGTGGAACTCCTGCCTGGCTCCCTGCTCGAATTTTCGCCTATCGCCGCTGGAGGTTGGCGCGCAGCCAGCCGGCGAAAGCGGATTCATCGGGGGTGTTCGCCGTTCGCGGGTCGCGAATCACGCCCGCTCTCTCAGTACTGGTTACTTCCCCGCGCCTCTCCATCCGTAAACCTACTAGGTATTTCTACGCACGCGTCCGCCTCCGCGCCATTTCTAATCTACCGTGCGGCGATTAAAAATCAGGCCTAACTCCATGAAAACAAACAGAAGCGACCCATTCTAATCGATAGTCGTTTCTCCGTTTTCGGGCCCCGCCTGCGCCCTGCGTTGACGGCTTGCGTCCCTGCCCCTTATATTCATTGATTCCCTTTCGCAGTAACGGCGCAGTGTAGCTGCAAAGTCAATTTCACTATGGGGAGCAGATGGCGCGAGAAATTCCGAAAGCGTACGAGCCGCAGGAAATTGAGGAGCGCTGGGCCAAGGCCTGGTTCGACGAGAAATTATTTCGCGCAGAAAATTCCGGAACCCCGGATGTGCCGAGCGACCAGCAGCCGCGTTTTTCGATTGCCCTGCCGCCGCCGAACGTCACCGGCTCGATTCATATCGGGCACATGCTGGAGCACACGCAGATTGACATGCTGGTGCGCTGGCATCGCATGCGCGGCGAACGGACTTTGTGGCTGCCGGGAATGGATCACGCCGGGATTGCGACGCAATTTGTCGTGGAAAGAATGCTGGCGAAGGAAGGAATCAGCCGCAAGGAATTGGGGCGCGAGGAATTCGAGCGCCGCGTATGGAAATGGAAGGCGGAAAGCGGCGGAGTGATCAAGCAGCAGATGATTCGCCTCGGCGCTTCGTGCGACTGGACGCGCGAGCGATTCACGCTGGAGCCGTCGCTGTACCGCGCCGTGCTGGAAGCGTTTCTGCGGCTGTACCGCGAAGGATTGATTTATCGCGGGCGGTACATGGTGAATTGGTGCCCGCGCTGCCAGACGGCGATTAGTGACCTGGAAGTGGCGCACAACGAGCGTGTCGGAAATTTGTGGTTCATTCGCTATCCCGTTGCGGGCTCGGTTGCGCAGGAATATCTAGTGGTGGCGACGACGCGGCCGGAAACGATGCTCGGCGATACGGCGGTGGCGGTGCATCCGGAGGATGAGCGTTACCGCCATCTGGTGGGGAAAAAAGCGCTGCTGCCGTTGATGAATCGCGAGATCCCGATTATCGCGGACGAGTACGTGGACCGCGAGTTCGGCGCCGGCGTGGTGAAAATTACTCCGGCGCACGATCCGAACGATTTCGAAGTCGGCAAGCGGCATAACCTCGCGCAAACGGATGTGATGACCGACGACGCGCACATGAACGAAGCTGCGGGAAAATATGCCGGCCTCGATCGCTTCGTAGCGCGGGCGCGGGTAATTGCGGACCTGGAAGAACTCGGGTTGATGGATCACATTGCCGAGCACACGCATTCGGTCGGGACTTGCGACCGCTGCAAGGCGATTGTGGAGCCGCGCGTTTCGACGCAGTGGTTCATGAAGATGAAGCCGCTGGCGGAGGACGCGAAGAAGGCCGTGACGGGCGCGTTCGGGACGGCGGCGGAAATTGAAGTGGTGCCGGACAATCAGCGCACGATTTTGCTGCAGTGGTTCGAAAATATTCGCGATTGGTGCATCTCGCGGCAGCTTTGGTGGGGGCATCGCATTCCGATATGGCATTGCGCGGACTGCAGCGAGATGATTCCGGCGACGGATTCGAGCGTGGAAATTGTCGATGGACACGCGCGGGCGGCGGGCGTGCCGACGAAATGTCCGAAGTGCGGCGCGGGCGGTGGCAAATTGACGCAGGATCCGGATGTGCTGGATACCTGGTTCAGTTCGGCACTGTGGCCCTTTTCGACTTTGGGCTGGCCGGACGCGACGGCTGATTTGCGATCGTTTTATCCGAATAGCTTGCTGATCAGCGGGTACGACATTTTATTTTTCTGGGATTCACGGATGATCATGATGGGGCTGCACCTTTCGGGCGGCGCCACCGAAGCTGAGCGAATTCCCTTCCGCCGGTTGTACCTGCATTCTTTGGTGCGGACTGCGGAAGGCGCGAAGATGTCGAAGACCAAGGGCACGGGCGTGGATCCGTTGGAGCTGACGCAGAAATTCGGGACCGACGCGCTGCGTTACATGCTGGCGAGTATGTCCGCGCCGGGGACGGACATCGCGCTCGCCGAGGACCGGATTCTGGGCGCGCGGGCATTCGCAAACAAGATTTGGAATGCGGCGCGGTTCTTATTTATGAATTTGGAGAAGGCGGAGGCTGCAGCGGGTTTTACTTTGGAGGAATTGGCGGCTCCGGCCGTGCGCGCTGCGGCACCTCATGCGGTGAAGGGCGAAGGCGAGTTGGTGCATCGCTGGATTTTTTCGCGCCTGGCGGCGACTGCCGGAGAGGTGAGCAAGGCGCTGGACGAATTTCGTTTTCATGAGGCTTGCCAGACGATCTATCACTTTTTTTGGGGCGATTTCTGCGATTGGTACATAGAGTGGGTGAAGCCGCAGCTTTCGTCGGCGGATCGCGAAGTGGCGCTCGCCGCGTGGCGGAATATTTTCGCAGTGCTGGATGCGGCGCTGCGCATGTTGCATCCGGTGATGCCGTTTTTGACTGAAGAGCTGTGGCACAAATTGCCGCAGCCCGCGGGGGCGCGCTCCGTTGCGCTGGACCGGTTTCCTTCAAGGTGTGAAGACTGGATCGATGCCGGCGCGGACGGCGATATGGGATTGATCCAGGAAATTATTGCCGCGGCGCGGAACATTCGCGCGGAGATGAAGGTGGACCAGAAGAAGAAAGTCGCGGCGGTTTTTTTTACAAAGGACGCTGCGGTTCGGAAGTCGGTGGATTCGAACCTGGAGCCTTTACTGCGGTTGGCGAATCTTTCCGGGCTGCAGATTTCCGCGGGGTATCTGGATGCGACGGGAGCGGCGGTGCGTTCGACTGCGCGATTTGATTTGCGCATTGGATACGACGAGGCAGTGGATAAACAGGTGGAAATTGCGCGATTGAAGAAGGAAATTGGACGACTGGCGAAGGATATTGAATCGAAGCAGGCCCGGCTGGCGGATGAGACTTTTTTGAGCAAGGCCCCGGCGAAGATTGTGGAGGATTTGAAAGCTACGCTGGCGGGGCGGGAAATTGAATATCAGAAGCTGCTGGAACGTTTGAAGCTGCTGGACTAACGCAGGCAGATCCCTCGATTGGTGCGAAATGCGGCACTGCGGGACGACGGCGTGTTGACAGATTGCGGCAGGCGAGGCAAGCCTCGCCTGTGCGTTTTGTTGCCGGACATTCAGTATCGATGAAAGCGGCGGCAAGCCGCCGTACTCCAAAATGCGCCGCGGCGGGCCGCGGAATTCGCTCCCCTCTCAAATTTCGCAACAGCCTACGAACATTCGGCGACCGACGGATTCTTTTACCCGCGCATGGCTTGTTCGCGCAGCTACGGTCGCGTATGCTTTTTCATTCCTATGGCTACTAGACGGATGGCTAATTTGCCGGGGACTACGGACCGGCGTTTGGACGCGTTGCTTACTTTGCTGGCTGAGAATTCGACGATCGTGATCAGCGGGGCGAAGATCGCGAAAGAAATTGGGGTGACGCGGCAGCAGGTGTGGCGCTGGATTGAGAAATTGCGCGAGCTCGGCGTGCGCGTGAAGGGTCATGCCGCGACCGGGTATCACATCGAGCGGGCGCCGGACATTTTGGCGGCGCAACTTTTGAGTCACCGATTGTACGGTACGCCGTTTGCGCGGCGGATTTATCATTTTTTCAAAATTGATTCGACGAATACCGTGGCGATGCAGTTGGGCGAGCAGGGCGAGCCGCACGGAGCCGTGGTCCTCGCAGAAGAACAGACTGCCGGACGCGGACGCGCGGGGAGGAAATGGATTTCGGAGAAATCCGCAGGGATTCACTGCACCGTGTTACTGCGGCCGGCGATTCCTCCCGCGCATGCTCCATTGCTAACCCTGGTGGCGGGCCTGGCGGCGCGCGACGCGGCTGCGGAGGAACTGGACGCCGCGCCGGATATTCGCTGGCCGAACGACCTGCTGGTGCGCGGGCGAAAATTTTCGGGGATTCTGACGGAGATGCACGCGGAACCTGACCGCATGCACTACGCCGTCGTGGGCATCGGGATTAACGTGAACCAGACCAAGATGCCGCCAGGCCTCGAAGACATCGCAACTTCGCTGCGCATGGAGACGGGGAAAACACATTCGCGGCTGGAAGTACTGATACGGTTGCTGCGCCACCTGGACCGCTACTACAATCAGTTCCTCAGCGAAGGTGCGACGCCGATGCTGCGGCGCTTCGCGGAAGTCTCCAGTTATTTTCAGGGGAAACGCGTGCGCATCACGACGGCGCGGGAAACTTTTACGGGAAGCACGGCGGGACTGGAGCCGAGCGGCGTGTTGCGCGTGCTGCGCGACGACGGCGGCGGCATCGAGCTGGTGCTTTCCGGCGACGTGGCGGAGGCCGATTGATGCTGCTGACGCTGGACGTGGGGAACACGAATACGGTGCTGGGCGTTTTTCGCGGGAAAGAATTGGTGGCGAACTGGCGGCTTTCGACGGCGCGCGAGCAGACGATTGACGAGTACGGAATTCTGACACGGGATTTATTCACGCTGGCGGGGCTGGAACCGCGCGAGATTGGCGGTGTGATTATCAGCTCGGTGGTGCCGCAGCTGAATTCGCGGCTGGCGGGAATGGCTGAAAGATATTTCAGCAAGACGGCGTTGTTTGTGGAGCCGGGGATTAAGACGGGGATGCCGGTGATGTACGATAACCCGCAGGAGGTTGGCGCGGACCGGATCGTGAATAGCGTGGCGGCGTTCGAGAAATATGGCGGGCCGTGCATCATTGTGGATTTCGGGACGGCGATTAATTTCGACGCAGTGTCCGCGCGCGGCGAATATATGGGCGGAGTGCTGGCACCGGGAATCGGGATTTCGGCGGACGCGCTTTTTGCGCGGGCGGCGCGATTGTTTCGCGTGGAGATTAAGGACCCGGGGAAAATTATCGGGACGAACACGGCGGCTTCGATGCAGGCGGGACTTTTTTATGGCTACACCGACATGGTGGATGGGATTTTGGAGCGCATGAAGAAGGTGATGGGGGCGAAGACGAAAGTGGTCGCGACCGGGGGCCAGGCTGCGTTGATCGGCGGGGCTTCGCGACACATTGGGACGGTGGATGAATTTTTGACTTTGGAAGGGTTGCGGATTATTTGGGATCGGAATCAGGAGGCGGCGCAGAAAAAGGTGGCGCCGGCGGGAAGGCCGAGAGGTTAAGTCTGGAGCCGAGTCGGAATGGCGCCGTTCAGAAACCTTCGACATTCTTGCACCGAGTTCGCAAGCATTCGCACCCTGAACGCGAGGCAAGCCGCCGCAGGCCAAAATGGACTGCGAGTGGATGCTAGGTGCGAACGCGAGAGATCGAATTGCGGGCGGCGCCGAACGAAAGGCGCCCGCCTAAAGCACAGGCGGCCGCAACAAATTCAACGGCAAGTTCGAAGGCGACGGGACGCAAGGCAAGGCGGCGGCCCTTCGATCCCGCACCGCGGGATCTCAGGAAGTATCGCGCTGTGGCGCGATTCACAAGCCGCCGCACTCCAAGATAGACTAACCTTACGGGAATTTACTCTCCCTCATGGAATCGTTTAACTACTTCAATTATTTTACGGAGATCGAGGAGTATTTTTGGCGGAAGCGCGGGGCGCATCTGCTTGTGTCTCCCTTGGATTGGGCGATTGTGGAAACTTGGCAGAAGGCGGGGATTCCGATTGGGGCGGTGCTCAAGGGGATTGATCGCGCGTTTGAGAGTTGGGCGCGTTCGCGGAGGGCTGCTGGCGGGCGACAGCTGAAAAGTTTGGCCTATTGCGTGGACGCGGTTTTGGATGCAGCGACGGAAGCGGCCGAGGCGGCCGCGGGCACGGGCCCGGAAGTGAAATCGTCGCGCGCGGGGGTGGAACCATTTTCGCGCGAAGAGCTGCGGAAATACTTGCAGCGGAACGCGGCGCGTTTGCGTGCGGCTGCTGGGAAGGTACGCGCGAAGGCGGGCGCGGCGGTTCGCGCGGGATTGGCGACGCGGTTTGATGAGGCTGCGCAGAAACTAGATGACGCGTTGCCTTTGGTCGATGTGCCGGGTGCACTTGATCTGGAAGATTTCGAGCGGCGCATGACGGTGCTGGAGGAAAAATTGGCGGCGGCGCTGGCGGCGGAGGCGGACGAAGAGGGGCTGCTCGCGATCCGGCGCGAAATGGACCGGTCGCTCGCGCCTTACCGGCGTAAGATGTCGGCGGAGCAATTGGCGCAGTTGGAAAGGCAATATACGAAGAAACGGTTGTTCGAGTATTTTGATGTCCCGCGGTTGAGTCTTTTCTATTTGACGTAGGCGGATTAGGACAGATGGGCGTGCCGTGTTTAATTCTTTCGGGCACATTTGCACTTGTAGGGGCGGATCTGAGACCCGCCCTTACTCTTCGCCAGATTCAACCCATTTGTCCGGGACTTAATCGGGGACGGCGCGACGGGCCAGCACACCTATATGGACATTACGATTGAAAAATTGATTTATGGCGGCGAGGGGTTGGCTCATCACGACGGGTCCGCTGTTTTTGTGCCGTTTGTATTGCCGGCGGAGCGCGTGGCTGTGGAGGCCGTCGAGCAGAAGAAGAAATTCGTGCGGGGGCGTGTGGAACGGATTTTGCAGGCGGCGCCGGAACGTGTGGCGGCGCGATGCCCGCATTTCGGGGCGTGCGGCGGGTGCGATTACCAGCACATTCCTTACGAAGCGCAGCTGAAATTCAAAGCTGACATTCTGCGCGAAACTTTGCGGCGGATTGGGAAGATTGAGTGGGCTGCGGAGATTACGACGCATGGATCGCCGCCGTGGGCGTATCGCAATCGCGCGCAGTGGAAAGTGCGGCCGCTGGAAGTTGTGGGCCACGACGTGTCGTCGGAAACTGGCGCGGACGGTAGCGCCAAGTTGGGCGTCGGATATTTTCGCGCGAATTCGACGGCACTTTGCGCGGTAGAAGATTGCTCGATTATTTCGCCGCTGCTGCTGAAGACTTTGCTTTCGTTGCGTGCGGCGCTGGCGGCAGGTGCTTTGCCGCGCGGGCTGCGAGAGATCGAGGCGTTTGTGGATGCGGCGGACGCGAAGCTGTTGCTGACGGCGACATTCGCGGGATTCCCGTCGCGGGCGGCCGAGCATGCGGAAACATTCCGGCGCGTGGTCCCCGAAATTGTGAGTTTGCTGTTTCACGATCCCAGCCACGATCGCATGGAGTTATATGGGCCGGGATTTGTGGAGTATGCGGCGGGAGGAATTTCGTATCGCGTGGGGCACTTTTCATTTTTTCAGGTGAACCGTTTTTTGGTGGAGGAACTCGCGAGCGAAGTAGTGGAACGTGCAGAGGTCGGGCGATTGGCGATCGACCTTTTCGCCGGCGTGGGACTATTTTCGATTCCGCTGGCGAAACGGTTTGCGCAGGTGTTGGCGGTAGAATCGAATCCAGCGGCCGCGCGCGACCTGGAAATGAACACGCGTGGGAAAGGATCGATCGAAGTGCGTTCGGCGGAAGTGGAACAATTTCTGAAGCGCAACAAGGAGCGGCCGGAATTGGTGGTGCTCGATCCGCCCCGGGCTGGGATGACGCCGGAGTCGGTGGAGCGGGTGGGCAGGCTGCGGCCGGAGCGAATAACTTACGTTTCGTGCGAGCCGCCGACGCTGGCGCGCGATCTGGTGTTATTTCGGAACGCGGGATACGATTGCACGGAAGTGCACTTATTTGATCTTTTTCCTCAGACGTTCCACATGGAGACTGTCGTTCGGTTGCGTAGGCGCGGCTGAACACCGCGCGAATCTCGTTTGCGCGCCTGGCGCATTCTTGAATGCCGCGCGTTGCGGGCCGCGGCGAGTTACGCCCGACCTTGTCTATCGATTCCTCTCGTCCGTATTTCTACGAATATTTCACAACCGCCAAATCTGTTAGCGTGAGTCGCGGCATTCTGCAGGGGTTGCGATAGCCATGAAGTTACCTACGTTGTGGATACGGGCGGCGTTTGCGGCGGGCATCGCGATTGCGGGGCGGTGGCCGGGGTCGCCGAGATTGTGGGCCGTGAGTGCAGGGCTGGGGATTCTTGTTGGCGGGCTTTTGTGCGCCTGGTTTAAGACGTGGCGCCACTGGGTTACGGTGGCGTGGGACTGCGCGCTTTTCGCGTGGGCGGGGATTGGCGGACTCGCTGCGAGCCTCGAGCGCGCGACGGTCCTGTGAATCATATCGCGCGATTGATTGCCGCGGGACGGGTGGATCCTGGCACAGCCCTGCGTTGGCGCGGGCGATTGCGCAAGGATCCTTAGACGCTGCCTTGGGGGCAGCGATTTGAGATTGACTTGGAGCAGGTGGAAGCGCGGGGCGCGGCCTTGAGCACGACTGGCGGGCTACGTGTAAATTTTTATCCGCGGGCGCGAATGGCGGAGCCGCCGGCGGGGTTGCGGGTGGGAGATCGCGTTGAAGTGCTGGTGAAAGCGCGGCCGCCGCGGGATTATTTGGATCCGGGCGCGTTTGATGTGAACGGTTTTTTGGCGCTCGAGAAAATTGATGTGATGGGTTCGCTGCGCAGTGGCGAATTGCTGCGGTGGATCGACCGGCCTCCCCCTACTATTTCGCAGCGACTGGCGCGCGCGCGTGGAACTTTGCTGGCGCGGCTGGATTCCCAATTTTGCGGGGCAGCCGGAACGCGAGGCGGTTACGTCGGTTAGCGACGGGCACGAGCTGGTCGTGCATACTTTTGCGGACGAGCATCCGCAGTGAAGTGGGGCGCTCGCGGGACGTGGCGGGCGAGGCAAGCCTCGCCTAGTTCGTTTTGTTGCCGGACAATCGCCTGCGACGAAAGCAGCGACAAGCCGCCGCGCTGCAAAAGGCGCCCCGCCACACTGGGTGGTGCGACGATGTTTGCTGCGATGGTTTCTAGGCGTTGGAATCGGCGGAGTCGTCGGATTCTTCAAGTGAAACGTTGTTGGCGGACTGGTATTCGGCGATGATTTTGCGGGCCTCGTCGGCTTGGGACTCCAGGACGAAGATATCGACGTTGTGGGGGCCTTCGGGATTTTCCGGGATTGGAAACGGGTCGGTGGAAACGGAGCCCGGGGACTGGATGCCCTTGCTTTGCAGCAGGCCGCGAATTACCAGGGCTTCGGTGGCGTTTTCGGCCATGTGAGCGATCACTACGCGTTCGTTGGAGTATTCCTCGGCCATGGTGGGGCTCCTCAAAAACAGTGCGACAGTACTATTGTGCGCCTCCGGGTCTTAGGTCCATACTAGTTTTCGGTAGCCACGGTCAAATATGGACGACCCCTCGGTTCAGCCCACGCAGCAAGAGATTGACGAAGAGAGCCGCCGCATTCGCAGGCTGCGCATCCTGGTGCATATTACGCTGGAAACGATCGCGGGTGGAGATCTGTCGCCCGAGGATGCAGCGCAGATGGTGGCGGAGACGCGGAAAATTGCGCTCGATATGTTTCCCGGGAAAGAGCGGGCGTTTGATTTGATTTACCGGCCGCAATTTCAGCGGGTGATGCATGCGGTTTATCGGTTGCAGTGAAGCCTGCCAGTTGGCGCGCAGTTCCCTTCCCGGTTAATTAATAGCCGTAGCGGCGCTCTAGCCACATGCGTAGCCAGACTACGGCCAGCGTGGCGATCGTGCCGACGAGGGCTTTGTATTCGCGATTGCGGCGGTAGAGTTGCCACGAGAATGCCTGGCGAGACTTAATGTCCGTGGGTGTCATGTGGCCTGAGCCAAAAAAATCTGGCAGGAAGAGCGGGACCTTCGCGGCGTATTCATCGAAGACGATTCCGAAGCGGGCGTGCAAGTCTTCTGCTTCGTTGCGCATCACGGCGTAATAAAACACCACAAAATAAATGACGATCAGACCGCCTGCCCACCAGGAGTGGCCGGCAATCGCGAATCCCGCGGCGATAAATGCGCTGCCGAGATAGAGAGGATTGCGCGTGCGAGCGTAGGGGCCGGAGGTGGCAAGTTCGCGATCTTTGCTGAGGTGTCCTGCGGCGATGGCGCGGATGAGGATTCCGAATCCGGCGACGGCTGCGCCCATGGCGATCCAGTGGTGCGTGGGTTTGGCGAGGAGCCAGTACAGCACCGCGACGGGATAGCCGATGCGCACGCGCCAGCGCATCCAGAATTTTCTGGGTTGGACAGCGGAAAGTTCGTTCATGTTTTTGCTGTCACTCGCAGGGCCTCAGGTGTTTACGGCTAGGAGACGTGCGACGGCGTCGGCGACCTGGTCAACGGTGATCGAAAGCATAGGCGCAGAATAGGACGCGCCGCGGCGGTAAGTCGTTTCGCTTCTGCCGGGATTGCGGATGACGATGCTTTGGCTCTGGTTGCCGTATGGGCCGTTGCGCGCGGGATCGGTGGGGCCGTAGAGGCCGACGACCGGCGCGCCTAGGGCGGAGGCGAGATGCAGCGGGCCGGTGTCCGCCGAGATGACGAATTTCGCGCGACGCAGCAACGCCATCAGCGGACCTAGACCGAAGGGAATGGCAACGGGCGGACGAGATCCTGCCGCGCTGATGAGTTCTTGCGCCAAACTTTCCTCTCCAGGACCGAAGCTGATAATTCCCCGCCAACTATTTAGTGCGGCGAGGCGGTGATGCAGTTCTCCATAGCGTTCGGGCGGCCAACATTTCGAGCGCCAGCCACCGCCCGGATTCAGGACGTAGAAATCAGCGATGTTGTGGCGGGCGAGTTGTTGCGTGACTTGTTTCTCATCTTCCGGGCGCAGGGTCAAAGGAAATCGCAGCGGCGACGTGCGTGCGCCGGCGGCGTCGGCGAGGGCGAGATTGTGGTCCACTTTGTGGGCGCCGCGGGGATTGATGCGATCGGTATAGAAAAAAGAAGCGAAACCTTCGCGGGCGTAGGTGCTGGGAAAGCCGATGCGGCGTGGGGCGCCCGACGCGAAGGCGGGGAGCGCGGACTTGTAGAGACCCTGAAAATCAATTGCGCAAGTGTAGCGGGCGGCGCGCAATTTGCGAACGGTGGCGATGAGGCCTGCGGCGCCGTTCCTTTCCAGCGAGATTATTTCGGTGAGATCCGGATTGCCTTCGAGCAGACGTCGCCACTTGGGCTCGATCAGCCAGTCAATGCGAGCTTGGGGAAAGGCATCGCGCAGCGCGGAGGCCGCGGGCAAGGCGTGGATTACGTCGCCGAGCGAGCCGAGGCGCACGAGTAGGAAGCGCGCGTCAGGCATTGCCGGGTTGACGCCAGCGCGCGAGCAGATCGCGCGTGGAATGTTGCTTGGGGTCGCCGACGATTGCGACGCGAATGCCGAGCAGGGCGGCTAGTTCGCGCTCCGGCACGGTGTCGGCAGTGTAGTCCGTGCCTTTGGCGTGGACGTCGGGTTGAAGTTCTTTGAGCAAGCAGTTCACGTCGAGCTCGTCGAAAATTACGACGTAGTTTACGGATTTTAGCGCGGCTACCAGAGTTGCACGGGCGCGTTCGGTGAGGATGGGGCGGCCGGGGCCTTTCAATTCTCTGGTGCTCGAATCGGAATTGATGCCGACTACCAGGAGATCGCCTTCGGCGCGAGCGGCTTCCAGGTAACGGACGTGGCCTACGTGCAGCAGATCGAAGACGCCGTTGGCGAATACTATCTTGCGGCGGGCGCGGCGATGCTCTTCGAGGATGGCGGTGAGGCCTTGGCGTGAAACAATTTTTTCGCGAGTGTCCATGCAGTTCTCAGCGCCGCTGCGCTGCGGCCGTTGCTGTGGCGTCCTGGCGCAGAGCGGCTGTCAGTTCGGCGCTGGTGACCGTGGCGGTGCGGCGCTTCATGACCACGATGCCGCCTGCGTAATTCGCGAGGTGCGCGGCCTCGAGATACGTCGCACCGGAGGCCAGAGCAAGAGTGAAAACGGCGATTACTGTGTCGCCTGCGCCAGTGACGTCCACGGGAGCATCGGAGCCGTAGATAGGAATATTGCGCGGGACGCGGGAGCGTTCGAAAAGAGCCATGCCGTCTTTGCCGCGGGTGACTACGAGAGCTTCGAGATTCAGGTCGCGTAGGGCGCCTTGGCCGAGATCCTCTAGCTTGCGAATGTCGGTGCCAACGCGGGCGTGGTAGGCGGCTTCGACTTCAGGCTCGTTGGGAGTGGCGGCGGTGATGCCCGCGTCGCGAAATTCGAGCAGGCGGTAGCGCGAGTCGAGAGTTAGGAGTTTGGCGTTTAGTTTTTTTATTATCGTGGGGGAGGCCGCGCCGAAACCGTAGTCGGATACGAGGACTGCACTGGCGCGTTGCGCGACTTGACGAGCTTTTCTTGCGACTGCGCTTTCGCTGGTGGCGGAGATCTTTGCCTGCGGCTCGCGGTCAACCCGCAGGACTTGCTGCTCGGTGGTGTGAGTCCATCCGGCGAGGTAACGCGTTTTCGTGGGGGTGACGCAATCGTGGGTGCGCAGGATGCCGGAAACGCTGATGCGTTTGCGGCGGAAATGATCAAGGAGCTGACGGCCGGCGTCGTCATCGCCGACTACGCCGACGGGTAGGACGCGCGCGCCGAGATCGGCTACGTTGCATACGGCGTTGGCGGCGCCGCCTGGGTAGGATTCGGTGCGGCGATGGCGCAGGATCAGGACTGGGGCTTCGCGCGAGACGCGGGAAATTTCGCCGGAGACGAATTCGTCGAGGACGAAATCGCCTACGACGCCGATGGTTTGGCGGGAGAAGCTGGCGACGATGTCGAGCAGGCGGGTTAGGTCCACGCTGGCGTCGGATTTGGCGTCGGATTTGTTGGCCGCGCCCGCGGGGGATTTGGGCACCGTGGCGTGTTTGCGTTTTTTTTGTGCTGTGATCAAACAAGCTCCTTGGCCAATTCATTGGGAATTGCTGTGCCGAAAAATATCACAGGTGCGTCGCGAACCCGTGTCATAAATGAGGAACGTGTTTATCGACCATAGCTTTGGGAGCCGAAGCGTCCGAGTGAGGCCTGCGAAATCGGAGCTTCAGCGGCTAAAGCCGTGCGAATTTTGCGCGGTTCATGTCGTGGCTAAAGCCACGACCCACAAAGATTTTCCTATGACGACTAGGGCTGTCCGGTTCGACAATCCTAAACGGGCCGCTACAAAGTCAAAACCTAAGCCAACGATGCGATGAATTGTAGTGCGGCAATTGGACGCGCCGTTGCGTTTTTATGGTTGCATCGGGAGCTTTCGTTGCGCAACGTTGAGCCGCGACGAAGCCGCGGACTGCACCGTGCGCCAGAAATCGTCGGCGTTGTCGATTTGCATGGAGATCGAACAGTAGAACGTTGGTAATTTGCCGTAATAAATTGCGTGGAGATTGTACAGGTCTTTTTCGGTGCAGATCAGGCCGCTCGCTTCTGCTTCGCTTGCCAGCTGGAGAATTTCCTCGTCGTCATGGTCGGTGTAGCGGTGGTGATCGGGAAAGAATCTGTGGCCGACTATATCCACGCCCCAGGTGCGTAGGTCATCTAGGAAGGGTGCGGGATTGCCGATGCCGCAGAAGGCGAAGAGCTTTGGTAGCGCATCGAGTGGAACGGCGCCACCCAATTGGCCGTCGGTGAAACTGTGGATGGCGTCGAGCTTCGGCCGAGCATAGAAAATCGGTGCTGCGGAATCGCGGCGGATCGCGGATTCGATGGCGGGGGCCCGGGCGCTGCGCGTGATTACGATGATATCGGCGCGCGCGAGGGCGGATCGCGGCTCGCGAAGGTGGCCGGCGGGAAGCAGGCGGCCGCCGCTGAAGGGATTTGTCGCGTCTATCAGGACGATGTCTACGTCGCGAGCTAGTTGCAGATGTTGGAAGCCGTCGTCTAGGACGAACCAATTCACGCCGCGCTTGGCTAGTTCCCTGCCCTGTTCGTAGCGATTGGCGCCGACGCCGAATTGGACGCGATCGCCCAGTCGGGATTGGAGCAGGCGCACTTCGTCGCTGGTTGTGGCTTTGGCGTTCGCTGCGACTGACTGAGGATTATTTTTGGACGCCGGCATGATATTTTCGCCGCGATAGCCGCGGGTTAGAATGCCGACGCTTTTTCCTTCGGCCAGGAGGCGCTCGGCGATCCAGAGGACCATTGGAGTTTTTCCGGTGCCGCCGGTGGTTAGATTGCCGACGCTGATCACGACGCCGTCGAGATGTTGTGATTTCAGGATGCCTTTGCGGTAGGCGCGGGCGCGCAGGTGCGCTGCGGCGCCATAGGGCAGCGTGAACGGCCAAAGGACTGATTGCTTCAGCGTCATGCGCTGTGCTCCTTGGCGGAGCTGCTGTGCCAGACTGCGGCGATGTGGTCGAGCGAGCGTTCGGTGGCACCGCGATTGCGTTGGGAGATTTCGCGCGCGGCCGCGCCCATGCGTTCGCGCATTGCATTGTCTTGTATGAGCTGAATCCAAACTTTGCCGAGGCCTGGGCCTGTCGAGACTTGCACACCGGCGTGCGCGTCGAGAAATTGGTCGGCCATCTCTTTGAAATTTTCCATAGAGCCGCCGAAGACCGGCGGGCGGGCGAACCAGGCCGGCTCAAGAATATTGTGGCCGCCGGCGGCGACTAGCGAACCGCCTACGAAAGTGGCGTCGGAGAGGGAGTAGAGGCCGGCCAGCTCGCCGATGGAATCTAGGAGCAGGACGTCGGCGGAATCGTCAAGCGTGCTGGTGAGGTCGAGCTCGCTGCGGCGGACGACTTTCCATCCGCCTGCTGCGGGGATGGCAGCCGCGGCATCGAATTGGGCGGGCTTGCGCGGCGCGAGAATCAGGAGCGTGCGGCGCCACTGGCGTTGCACGAGATCGTATGCGGCGAGGACGGCTTCTTCTTCTCCCGCGACTACGCTGCCAGCGATGAGGATTGGCCAACGTTCCTGCTGGCGAATTTGCTGCTCGAGCCAGGAGCCGAAGCGGGATATCGCGGGCGGTGCGGCGTCATATTTTAGATTTCCGGCGACGCTGACGCGGGCTTGTTCGGCACCCATGGCTTGGAGGCGCGCGGAATCTTCGGGCGATTGCGCGAGGAAAAGTTCGGCGTCTTGCATGGTGCGCTGGAAGAACGGGCCGATCAGGAATTCCCATTGCTTGAAGCGCGCGAAAGATTTCTCGGAGATGCGGGCGTTTGCGAAAACTACCGGGATTTGAGCGCGGCGCGCTTCGCGGAGAAAATTTGGCCAGATTTCGGTTTCCATGACGATTACGAGGGAGGGCTTAATCGCGCGGAGAGCGCGGCGTACTGGGACTACCCAGTCCAGCGGAAAATAAAAGATGCCGTCGGCGGTTTGCAGACGCTCGCGGGCCAGGCGCTGGCCGGTCTCGGTGGTGGTGGAGACGAAAATTGTGGCGCCCGGGTAGCGGCGTTTCAAGCCGTCAATTAATGGCTGGGCGGCTAGAACTTCGCCGACCGAGACGGCGTGGATCCAGATGGGGCCGTTATGCGTCGGAGTGGCTGCAGCCGCGGTCGCGGCGCGAACGGCGATTTCGGGGGGCAAACTTCCCAGGCGTTCACGAAGGGCGCGCGTGGGTTCGCCGGCACGCCATCCGCGCAGAGCAAAATACGGCGCTAGGAGGAACATGCCCGCTGCCGTGAGGATGCGATAGAAAAAATACATTCCGTGGGCGTCTCGCACAGGAGCCGGGAAAGTGGCTTGGCCACGCGCGGACCCGGTATTATAGTGGCAGCGGCGAGAAAACGCGCACAACTTCCGGCGGCGCAGCGGCATCGCAGAGCAGGATGACGAAGAGCTTACTGACTTCTTTCGCTATGGCGATCTTGCTCGTGTGCGGAGGCGCTGCCGCGCAGAACAATCCTGCGGCGACGAAAGTTCAGCACGCAGCGCCGGATCCGGCCGCGGCGCTGGCTCACGATCATCATGATGGGTTGACCGTGCTGGCCGATCCGTACGTGGATAAGGCGCGCGGCAAGGAAAAATTCGGCAAGGCCAATCCGCTGGACGCGGGAATTCTGCCGGTGGAGATTTTTCTGCGCAACGAAACGAACGAGCCGATCCATGTGGATATCAACACGATTCAGCTGGAGGTGCGGTTGCGCAAAGGTGGCCGGCAGGAGATTGACTGGTTGCCCGCCCAGGACGTGGCTGGTTTGGTGGCGCATCCTGGCGGAGTGACTCCTTCGAACCGGCCGCGGATTGCAGGGATTCCTTTGCCGAGCGGCGACAAGAAAACGGACAAGCTGGCGGAGATTTTGCGGCCGTTGACGTTGGATGCGGATGTGGTACCGCCGATGGGCGGGCTGCACGGATTTTTGTACTTCAACGTGAATTATGAGATGTCGCTGGCGGACACGGCCGTGCTTTATGTGCCAGACGCGACGGTGATTGCGTCCAAGAAGGCGTTGATGTTTTACGAAGTGCGGTTCGGCAAGACTACGCAGAACCCGGCTAGCCCTTCTCCGTAGGCCCTGTAGCGCGAACCTCCAGACATGATTGAAGCGTTTGCGAAAAGTGTTGTGGCGGCGCGCTCATTTTCGGCGAGCGGTTCGCGACGCGGTGCTACCCTCCATGACGGCCTGACATTCTGGCACGCCGGGGCGCAGCAAGCAGCGCCCCTACCGTGGCTACCGAGTGAAGGTGGTGCCAGTAGTCACGCGAGGCAAGCCTCGCTAAATGCAAGGCGGCAGCAAGTCGCCGCACTCCCAGATAGCCTCAGCGAGCGAAATCGCGCGGCGAGGTTTTCCTTCGCGCTGCCGCAGCGAACTTTTCGTGCGCTATTCACTCACGTTTTGTTTCTGCCTCCGCCCCGGCGGAAGGCAGCCTCTTTTCTTGACGTTAGAGGGGTTTCCTGATACAAAAAAAAGGCCATTCAGGTCTGTAACTTCTCGCTGTCAGCAGGCTCCCCGATTAAGGAGTCTTCATCCGGAGGAAGAATGTCGGTACAAGTATGGGGTTACATGTGCGCCAAGGTGCGCATGGCGGGGGGCGAATAATGCTGCAGGTGGTGCAAATTCTGTGGAAACTGGGATGTCGCGCCGGGCGAGTCGGCGCAGCGGGATGTACCGCGATTTTATTGAGCGCAGCCACAGCGCAAGCGCGGACGGCGCCGGAAACGGCGGGTGGTGAAGCGAACCTGAAGTTGCCGGATTTGTCGTCGGTAAATTTTTGGGGGATGGATGGGCACAAGCTTTTGCTTTTTGGCATTTTGTTCTGCGTGTTCGGGCTGGCGTTTGGCATGGCGATTTACACGAAGCTGAAAAACCTGCCGGTGCATCGCGCGATGCGCGAGATTTCCGAATTGATTTATGAGACCTGCAAGACCTACTTGGTTACGCAGGGGAAATTCCTGCTGCTGCTGGAAGCGTTTATCGCCGTGGTGATCGTGCTGTACTTCGGCGTGCTGCTGCATTACCAAGCGGCGCGCGTGATTATCGTTCTGGCGTTCAGCATGGTTGGAATCATGGGGAGCTTCGGCGTGGCGTGGTTCGGGATTCGCGTGAATACGTTCGCGAATTCGCGCACGGCGTTTGCGGGGCTGCGCGGAAAGCCGTTTCCGATTTATCACATTCCGCTGGAAGCGGGCATGAGCATTGGCATGATGCTGATCAGCGTGGAATTGCTGATGATGCTTTTTATTCTGCTATTTATTCCGGGAGATTACGCGGGGCCGTGCTTCATCGGATTTGCGATTGGCGAATCGCTAGGCGCGGCGGCGCTGCGCATCGCGGGCGGCATTTTCACGAAGATCGCGGACATCGGGTCCGACTTGATGAAGATTGTTTTCAAGATCAAGGAGGACGACGCGCGCAATCCCGGCGTGATTGCGGATTGCACAGGCGACAACGCGGGCGATTCGGTGGGACCGAGCGCGGACGGGTTTGAGACGTACGGGGTGACGGGCGTCGCGCTGATTACGTTTATTTTGCTGGGCGTGAAGAACGCGGACCCTGCGGTGCAGGCGACGATTCAGGTGCAATTGCTGGTGTGGATTTTCGTGATGCGCATCGCGATGCTGGTGGCCAGCGCGGCTGCTTACTTTTTGAATGATTTTATTTCCAAGGCGCGGTTTGCTGCCGCGGACAAGATGAATTTCGAATCGCCCCTGACTTCGCTGGTGTGGATTACTTCGCTGGTTTCGATCGCGATGACCTATGCGATTTCGTCGGTGATTATTCCGACGCTGAAAGGCGACCCGACCCAGTGGTGGAAACTTTCCACGATTATTTCCTGCGGCACACTGGCTGGAGCGATTATTCCGGAGCTGGTGAAAGTTTTCACTTCGACCGAATCGCGGCACGTGAAGGAAGTGGTGGCGTCGGCCGAAGAAGGCGGCGCGTCGCTGGGAATTTTGTCAGGATTTGTGGCTGGGAATTTCTCGGCTTATTACATTGGGCTGGCGATGGTGCTGCTGATGTCCATCAGTTACCTGGTGAGCTTACAGGGGCTGGGCAATCTGATGATTGCGGCGCCGGTGTTTGCTTTTGGCCTCGTGGCTTTTGGATTTCTGGGGATGGGGCCGGTGACGATCGCGGTGGATTCCTATGGACCGGTGACGGACAACGCGCAGTCGGTGTATGAGCTTTCGCTGATCGAGACGATTCCGAACATCCAGCAGGAATTGAAGCAGGATTTCAATATTGATGTGAATTTTGAGCGCGCGAAGGAATTGCTGGAGGAGAATGACGGGGCCGGTAACACTTTTAAGGCTACGGCGAAACCTGTGCTGATCGGCACTGCGGTGGTGGGCGCTACCACCATGATTTTTTCGATCATCATGGCGCTGACGAACGGCATCACGCAGGACGTGGACAAGCTCTCGCTGCTGCATGCGCCGTTTTTTCTGGGGTTGGTTACCGGCGGTGCGATGATTTATTGGTTTACGGGGGCTTCTACGCAGGCGGTCACCACCGGAGCGTATCGCGCGGTGGAATTCATCAAGGCGAACATCAAGCTGGAGGGCGTGGAGAAAGCGTCGGTGGAGGACAGCAAGAAGGTGGTGGCCATCTGCACGAAGTACGCGCAGAAAGGTATGTTGAATATTTTCATCGCTGTTTTCTTTGGGACGCTTTCCTTCGCGTTCGTTGAGCCTTTCTTTTTCATCGGGTATCTGATTTCGATCGCGATCTTTGGATTGTATCAGGCGATTTTTATGGCGAATGCGGGCGGGGCTTGGGACAACGCGAAGAAAATCGTGGAAGTGGAGATGAAGCAGAAGGGCACGCCGCTGCACGACGCGACTGTGGTGGGCGACACGGTGGGCGATCCGTTCAAGGATACTTCATCGGTGGCGCTGAATCCGGTGATCAAGTTTACAACTTTATTTGGATTGCTGGCCGTGGAATTGGCGGTGCAATTGACGGCTGAGAAAGGCGGAAATTTGACGCATATTTTGGCCGCGGCGTTCTTTTTGGTTTCGTTCTTCTTTGTGTACAGATCTTTCTACGGGATGCGGATTAAGGGGTCGGAGTAGCGCGGGCGATCCGCCGGAGAAATTCGTCGAGAGAATCGGGCTTGGCGCGGCCTGAGTCGAGATTTTCCATTCGGCGGACGATTGCAGCATCCCAGGCTTTTTCGACTGATTCGTCTTCTACGACATCGAGGCTCTCGACTAGAGAACATGCGAGCTTCGCACGTTCGGTCTCCGAGAGCGCGAGCGCTTTCTTCCGAAGGTCGGATAATTCTCGGTTCACGCAGTCCATCATACTTCGAAAACAGCTGGACGCGGAGCATTGTTGCGCAATGCGGCAGCCTGTTTGCGAATCGCTTGGGCGAGGCAAGCCTCGCCTGGATCGGGCTCGGCTGAGCTGGGCAGGGCTGGGGTTTTTGCGAAAGCGACGGCAAGCCGCCGCACTCGAAATGCGTGTCGACTCGTCTGCATCCTCGCTGGTTCGCTTCCGATTGCTTCCGACTTTACGCTTTGACTAGGCCCAGGAATTGGCGGGGGTCGTTAGCGAAGCCGGGGAAGACTGTGGACAGGTCACGGTCGCCTAGATGTTTGTTGATGATTTCGCCTAGGACGCTGCGATAGTCTGTCGTGACTGCCAGGTCGCGGCCTTGGTTGAGCTGGCCTTCGGCCAGGCCGGGCCAGCGCGTGTAGACTCTGCCGCCCTGGATGTCGCCGCCGATTACGAACATGCAGTTGGCATGGCCGTGGTCGGTGCCACGGTTGCCGTTTTCCTGCGCGGTGCGGCCAAATTCGGACATGCTGACGAAGACGACGTCGCCCATACGATCGCCCATGTCTTGATTGAATGCGGCGACTCCCTGCCCGAGATCACGCAGCAAATTCGAAAGCTGGCCCTGCACGCCGCCTTCGTTTACGTGATGATCCCAACCGCCACTATCGAGGAACGCAACTTCGAGGCCGACATCGGCTTTGAACAGCTCCGCGATTTCCTGCAGGCTCTGCCCGAAACGATTCTTAGGATACTCCGCGCCATTTTCCGGTTGGTACTTGTCCGGATTTATTTTTTTGAGCTGGTCGATGGCTTCGAAGGTTTCGGTGCCTACGCCGCGCAGCGCGCGATCGACGGTTTGCGCGTACATGGCTTCGAAGCCACCTTCGGTGGTTTGCTGCGGGCCGTTCATTTTGAATTGTTTCAGGTCGGGGATGGCAACTGCTGATGCGCTGCCTTGTAGCGTGCGCGGGAGATAAGGTCCGAACGCAACCGCGCGAAATGGCGACGGCTTTTCTTCGGGCATGGTTTGCAGGGCGCGATTGAGCCAGCCGTCGTCAGTGGCTTTGCGGCCGGGAGTGCCCGATTCCATGAAATCCTGCGCGTCGAAGTGGGAGCGCGTGGGATCGGGCGAGCCGACCGCTTGCACGATGGCGAGTTGTCCACTGCGAAACAGAGGAAGCATTGGCGCCAGGCTTGGATGCAGCCCGAAGAATCCGTCGAGATCGAGCGCGGCATCAGTGCTGCCCTGGCGCGGTTGGGGAATCGCGATGGTGGGGCGTATGTGATAGTAATTCGGTTCGCCGAAGGGCACGACGACGTTGAGACCGTCCATGGCGCCGCGCTGAAACAGCACGACCATTTTCTTGTTGTTGATCGCGGGGGTGCCGGCGACGGCGCGTCGCAAAAACGAGGGCAGTGCGGCCATGCCGAGCATTGCCACTCCGCCGTTTTTCAGGAAGTAGCGCCGTGAGATTGTCATTGCCGTGCTCCTATGCTGCGCGAAAACCGTACTTCAGCGGCTAAAGCCGCTCGTTCTTTTTCACTCTGATGTCGTGGCTAAAGCCACGACCTACAAAGCAACGTCAAACACGCCCGCCTGAAAGACAGGCGGCAGCTACAAAGTCAAAAGCGAAACCAACGTCAACGGCTGCCCGGTTCGATGAAACTGAACCGGCCGCTACAAGTGCAAAGGCAACGTCCACATCAAAGTCCAAGCCAAAGGCGCCGGCCTGAAGGTCGACGCTACCCTTCGATCGCGCACCGCGGGATCTCAGGATGAATCGTCCTGTGGGGCGCTTCACAAATTCAAAGACAACGTCAACTGCAACAGAGCCGGCGGGACGCCGGCGCTACAAATTCAACGACTAGGCTACCGGCGCTGAAATTCTGGGGTGCCTAGAACTAGGCCTACGATCAGGCCTTCGTTAACTTGCTTTACGGGATCATCGAGGCGCGCTTGCAGAATTTGGGGATCTTTCAGGCGCGCTTCCAGAGTTTCTTGTGTTGATTGTGAAATCTGGCCATCGAGGAAAATTTGTATCGAGCGGGCCAGGGCTGCGCTGGGATCTTTGGAGGCTGCTTCGCCGAGCATGGTATTTAGATCTACCGTGGCACCGCCCATTTTGTCTCCGGCGAAGGCGAGCGCGAAATTCAGGCGATTCAGCAGCGCGCCGGTGTTCACCCAGGTTTCCGCTTTATCGGAATATCCCGTGGGAGGCTGGCAGAGATAGAGCGGCTCGCCCATGCGCGCGACCCATTGCGAGAGGGGCAGCGAGATCGTGGATTCGGCGTTCAGCGCGCGCGAAGTGCTGGCTACGAGTTCAAAGGGCGTCTTGACTTTTGAGCGATACGCTCCTCGCGACCAAAACTCGGGCGAATAAATCATGGTGCGCAGTACAACGCGAATGTCCCCGTTGCTTGTCCTGAAACGTTTTGCCATGCGGTCAACGAGCGAGGCGGGCGGATTGTCCGAAACGAACTGGTGTGCCAGCTCAAGGGAAATGAAATGCGCTGTGGCGGGCTGGCTGGCGAGCATTTTCAGGGCTTCTTCTCCGTCTTTTTCGCCGCCGTAATTGAAGGTGTGGCCCATCACGACTTTATTGCCCTGCTCGTGGATTTTTTCGTCGAAAAAGAATTGCGGATCTTTGCGCGGCTCGTGAATGGTCCAGCCCGTCAGGCATTCGGCCATTTGAATCACGTCCTGCTGCGTATAGCCGCCATCCACGCCGACGGTGTGGAGCTCCATCACTTCCCTGCCGTAATTTTCATTCAGGCCGCGGTCAGGTTTCTTAGCGGCGGGGTTGGACGCGGTTGGTGGGCCGCTGGAGGCTGGTCCTGGGAACGTGCCGGGAGTGGGCATGGAACCGCCGGCGAATGCGCCTTGATAGCGGGCGCGACGAAAATTTTTCTCGGCCTCCATGCGCGCGACAGCGGCCGGATCGGCGCTCAAATAATTGTCGAGATAGAAAAGCATTGCGGGACTTTTCGCTGTGGCCAGAAGCAAATCTTGAAATTTGCCCATGGCGTGCGGGCGAATGGTGTCGCGCTCGTAAGCGGTGAGCAGCCACTTGTCGTCGCCTTTGTTCGCGAAGACATTGAAGTGATTGCACCAGAAATCTTCCATCACGGCCTGGAGCTGGCGATTGCTGTAAACGGCGCGATCCACTTTGGCCATGGAAAGTTCGGCGATGATGCGATTGGGGCCTTGCAGTTTAGCCAGTTGCTGCTGGGCTTTATCGAGATTGTCGTTGCCGGTGACGATGATTTGCGATTGGGCTTCTTGCTGCTTGGATCTCAGCTGCTGTTCGTATTGATCCTTGGCTTGTTCTTTCGTGAGGCCTGGTTGCTTGGCGTTCTGGTCGGGGCGCGGAAATTCTTCGAGCAGGCGCTTGGACGACATTTCCAGAGTCGGGTAGCGCTGGAGGCGCAGATTCAGGTCCGCGTCGTTGATTGATTCGGGATGCAGTTGCTGTTCGATCCATTTTTCCAGGCCCATTTGGCGCACTTGCTCGACGTCGCCCGGGCGCGGGCCGTAGGCGAGGCGATTCATGGCGTGGAGGATGGCTTCGTCTTCGGTTAGTTCGGTGATGGGGAGCTTGCCTTTAAATTTTTTGTCGAGGGCGACGCGCTCGAGAGCCGCGGCGGAACTCATAGTAGATCGGGCGTTGAACTGACTGGCGTTCGAGGCGCGGGCGTGCGGGACCGCCATGGTGAGGCCGAGCGCGAGTAGGCCAAAGAGGAGAGCGGCGCCGGGTGCGTCCAGGCGGTCGCGGTTGCTGGTCCGAAGGATTTTATTCTTCTGCACGGCAGCGGCCTCATGGCGCACGATGCGCTAGCAAACATAACTGGCCTTCGTTGCTTGCATCCAGTTTAACCCTGCGATCGCGCGAAAGTTGCAAGGGGGGCCTAGTGGTCAACACCGGGCAGCGAGCTCAGGTCGTGTGCTAGTTTGCCGTTAAGCGAGTCAGGAGGTCGCGGGAAAAAGGCCGCGAGGCAGACGCCTCGACAAGCTGGGGCGCAGCAAGCGGCGCCCCTACCGTAGCTAACGCGCAGAGGTGGCGCCAGAAATCAGGCGAGGCAAATCTAGACTAACTCGTTGTGGCGCGGACGCCGAAGCAACGCGGGGCGTGGCCCTTCGATCCCGCACAGCGGGATTTGAGGATGAATTGCGCTGCAGCACAATTCACAAGCCGCCGCATTCCAGAATGGGCTCGGTACGCGAAGTTCGGTGGAGAAATTTTCGTTCGCGATGCTGGGAGCGTTTAACCGAGCAGGGTGTGACTGAGGCGGTCGAAGGATTTTGCGGACTCGTGCGATTCGGCGTTGTAGGCGGCGCCGATCAGGACGACGAGTGCGGTCAAATACATCCAGAGGAGCAAACCGATTGCGGCTGCCAGGCCGCCATAGACGACGTCGTAGGGCATTTTGCGCACGTAGAAGCCGAAGACTACGTCAACGACCCACCAGAGGACCGTCGAGACGATTGCGCCGGGAAACAGGCTCATGAACCCACGATGGCCCGGACGGCCGATGCGATAGAGGAGCACGAGAGCGAACATTGATAGGGCGAATACGACGACTGCCTGGAATACGATTTCCACTTCGTGAATCAGCAGAGGCTGGCCATATTGGCGGACGAGCCAAGCGCGCAATTGTTTACCGAAGACGGTGAGGATGACCACAATAATCGTGGGAACAATCGTCAGCAACAACAGCAAGAGCGCGCGCAGGTGGACCCGCCAGTAGCCGTGGCGGACTTGATCGCCTTCGATGATGCGGAAACCCTCGATGAAGCCGACCATGACCTGAGAGCCGGCGAGCAAAGTGCCGCCTAGTCCTAGCAGGAACCATTTCCAGGGGTGCGTGCCCTTGCGCACGAAATATTGCGTGACGACGTCGTCGCTGCCGGGCGGAAGAATGAGCTTCAGGCGTTCCGGAACTTCGTGCAGCGCGCCGTGGAAGGCGGCGGTGCTACTGATCACGCCCAGGGCCAGCAGCAGCATGGGAAAAAAGGCGAGGAACATGTTGAAGGCGATGGCTTGGCTGAGCGTGATGCAGTCTGGGAAGATGCGGCCGAGGCCACGAAACAAATCTTTCAGTAAGCGGTCCATTGAGGTTGTCCGCGGAATTATACGGTTAGTGCGCACGAATCGTGTGCGATTTCTGAGCCGCCCTATTTAGGGTTTGAACAGGCGGGTGTGTCGTCCGGCAAATCGGTAATCTTAAGTGTCCTCACCCTGGTGATTTGGTGCTTGCTGCCGTGCGCGTCTTTGTAGATGACTTCGTAGGTTGGCGGTTCGTCGTCTTTAGGCTCTTTCACATCCGCGATCCACAATGCGCCTCCGCATGCTGTGTAAGTCACGCCATCAGCTTCGAGGAGCTTCGGACCGGGGCGGCTGGCATTGCATGAGCTCAATGTCACGGCACTGAAAAATGCCAAGACGATCGGGCACCTGGAACGACGCACGGCGCGCATGCGACGAATCTACGCCAACGTACGCTGCAGAGGGAAGAAAACTTGGCACGAAGGCGGTTCGCTTGCCGCTTTTCGCGACGCAGAGTAAACTTTGCAGACGACTTGCTGCGCGCGGGAGGAATTCGATGTCTCGTATGGTGCGTTGTGGCTTGATTCAGGTGCATTGCGAGTGGTCGCCGGAGAAATATTCTATCCGCGATATATCCAAAAAGATGGTGGAAAAGCACGAGAAACTGATCCACGACGCGGCCAAGAAAAAAACGCAAATCTTGTGTTTGCAGGAGCTTTTCAACGGGCCTTATTTTTGCGCGGAGCAACAGGCGCGCTGGTATGAGATGACGGAGCCGGTTCCGGACGGGCCGACGGCGGCGCGGATGCAGAAGCTGGCAAAGAAATATGGCATGGCGATGGTGGTGCCGGTCTACGAGCGCGAAATGACCGGACTTTTTTACAACACGGCGGCGGTGATTGACGCCGACGGGAAATATTTGGGGAAATATCGCAAGCATCACATTCCGCAGGTGGCGCCGGGATTCTGGGAGAAGTTCTATTTTACGCCGGGAAATACGGGGTATCTTACTTTTCAAACCAAATTCGCGCGGATTGGTGTTTATATCTGCTACGACCGGCACTTTCCTGAGGGAGCGCGGGTGTTGGGACTGAACGGCGCGGAGATTGTGTTCAATCCGTCGGCTACAGTGGCCGGGTTGAGCGAATATCTGTGGGAGCTGGAACAGCCGGCGCACGCGGTGGCCAACGGATATTTTGTAGGGGCCATCAATCGCGTGGGCAAGGAAGCGCCGTGGAATATCGGGGAATTTTACGGCAAGAGCTACTTCTGCAATCCGCGCGGGAAGATTGTCGCACAGGCCAGCCGTGACAAAGATGAAGCGCTTGTTGCAGATCTGGATTTGGAAGAGATGGATAAGGTGCGACAGACGTGGCAATTTTATCGCGACCGTCGGCCGGAATCGTATGGCGAGATCACGCGGACGCATGCTGGCGTAAAATCGCTGGACGCAGCAGACTGAACGAACGGACAATTGCAAATCGATCGAAAAGGCCGACTGACATGACTACTACGCCGAAAGTGCTGCCGACGCGCAGCGACGAGGTGGTGCGGAAGCATAAGGAGTTTATTTGGCCGTCGGTGACGAATTATTACCAACATCCGCTGGTGGCGGACCACGCTTCGATGCAATACCTGTGGGACATCGAGGGTAACAAGTACCTCGATTTTTTTGGCGGGATTGTGACGATCGGCGTGGGGCACTGTAATCCGAAGGTGACGGAGAAGATTAAGGCGCAGGTGGACAAGTTGCAGCACACCTCGACACTTTTCCCGAACGAAGCTGTCGTGGCTCTGGCGGAGAAGCTGGCGGAGATCACGCCTGGGAAACTGCAGAAGAGTTTTTTCACCAGTTCGGGCACCGAAGCGAACGAAGCGGCGATCATGCTTTCGCGCATGGCCTCACCCAGTTACGACGTCGTGGCGCTGCGGCATGCTTATTCGGGCGGGTCGGCGCTGGCGAAGTCGGTGACGGCGCAATCGGCGTGGCGCAAGGGCGGAGTAATCAGCGTGGGGATTTCGCACGCGGTGAATCCTTATTGTTACCGCTGCCCTTTGCATCTGACGTATCCATCGTGCAACGTGGCTTGCGCGAATGATGTGGAGAGCGTGATTCAGACGACTACTAGCGGATCGATTGCCGCGTTTATCGCCGAGCCGATTCAGGGCGTGGGCGGATTTATTACTCCACCGCCAGAATATTTCAAGATTGTTTATCGCATCGTGAAAAATTACGGCGGGCAATACATTTCGGACGAAGTGCAGACGGGTTGGGGACGCACGGGGAAGAAATGGTGGGGGATCGAGCAGTGGGAAGTGACGCCGGACATTATTACTTCGGCGAAGAGCATGGCGAATGGCGTGCCCGTTGGTTTGACGATCACTACCGCGGAACTGGCGGACAAATTTCAGGGGTTAAACATTGCGACGTTTGGTGGAAACCCTGTGACGTCTGTGGCGGCGCGGGCCGTGATTGAAGTGATCGAGGAAGAAAATCTGCGGGAGAATACTTTTGTGGTGGGAGGCTACTTCCGTAAGAAGCTGGAGGAGCTGCAGCAGAAGTATCCATTGATTGGCGACGTGCGCGGGATGGGGATGATGCAGGCGATGGAGCTGGTGAAGGAACGTCAGACGAAGGAGCCCGCGGCGCAGGAGACGAATCAGGTGCTGGAACGCACGCGCGCGAATGGTTTGCTGGTGGGCAAGGGCGGGATGTATGGGAACGTGATTCGCATGGCTCCGCCGATGAATATTTCCAAGGCGGATGTGGATGAGGGGATTCGGCTGCTGGATAAATCTTTCAGTGAGGTTCGGTAGATGGCGACGGCGATAACCACAGATTTGCTTTGCAGAAATCACATTAATGGGGAGTGGGTGGAATCGAAGTCCACGAAGATTGTGGAGCGGCGGAACCCTGCTAACACCGACGAGGTTGTCGCGCGGATACCGCTTTCGACGCGGCAGGAAATGAAAGAAGCTATTGTGGCAGCGAAGGCGGCCTTCCCTGCATGGCGGGAGATGCCTGCGCCAAACCGGGGCAAGATACTTTTCGCGGCGACACGGATCATGCAGGAACAGAAGGAAGCGCTAGCGCGGCTGCTGACGCGCGAGGAAGGCAAGGCGCTGAAGGATTCGTTGGGCGAGGTGCAGCGGGCGATCAACATTCTGGAATTTATGGCTGGCGAGGCGCGGCGGTTGAATGGCGAAACACTGACCAGCGAGCTGCCGAAGAACTTCTCTTACACGATTCGCCAGCCGCTGGGAGTGGTGGGCGCGATCACTCCGTGGAATTTCCCGGTCGCCATTCCGGTGTGGAAAATCGCGCCGGCGCTGGTGTGCGGGAACACGGTGGTGTTCAAGCCCGCGACATTGACGCCGCTGACGGCGATGAAGATCGTGGAGATTTTCGAGCAGGCGGGATTGCCGGCGGGCGTGCTGAATCTGGTGATGGGGTCGGGACGCGAGACGGGCGACGAGTTGGTGCAGAATCCGCACGTGCACGGGTTGTCGTTCACAGGATCGAACGAGGTGGGTTGCGCGTTGTACGCTTCGGGCGCGGCTCATTTGAAGAAAATTCAGTGCGAGATGGGCGGAAAGAATCCGGTGGTGGTGCTGGCGGACGCTGATTTGCAGCTGGCGATGGAGTCGGTGCTGTCCGGCGCATTTGCTTCGACCGGGCAGCGCTGCACGGCGACGAGCCGCGTGGTGATTGAACAGAGCGTGGCGGACAAATTCGTTGAGATGCTGACAGCGCGCGCGAAGACATATGTGGTGGGCGATGGGCTGGAGCCGGGCACCGACATGGGCCCGTCGGTGGACGAAAGCCAGTTCAACACGGTTTTGAAATATATTGAGATTGGGAAAGGTGAAGGGAAACTTTTGTGCGGGGGCGAGCGGTTGACGGGGGCGCGCTACGATAAGGGCTGGTTTGTGGCGCCGACGGTGTTCGATCATGTGACTTGGGACAGCAAACTCGCGCAGGAAGAAATTTTCGGGCCGGTGCTGAGCGTGATTCGCGTGAAGGGATTTGACGAGGCGTTGCAAGTGGCGAATTCGGTGCGGTACGGGCTTTCGAGTTCGATCTATTCGTCGGATTCGAACAAGATTTTTGAGTTTGTCGACAAGATTGAGACGGGGATGACGCATGTGAATTCGCCGACGGTTGGTGGAGAGGCGCATGTGCCGTTTGGCGGAGCAAAGGATAGCAGCGTGGGGCCGCGGGAAGTAGGGCATGCGGCGATTGATTTTTATACGGACCTTAAGATCGTTTACATTGACTACACGGGGCGCCAGCGCGAGTTGAGCCTTTATTAACACGGCCGCAGCGGCGGATACTGCCACAGAACTCAAGTCGAACGCGCCCATCCCGCAAGGCGGGATGGCCACAACTTCAAACCCTGGGCTACCGGAAACGAGAGGACACTTACCTGGCTGGACTATTCGATCGCGAAATTTACTTGGATATCGAAACGCTGCGGCTTTCGAGTGAAGTGGATGGTGGGTGGGGAAACATTCGCGCCTTCGGGCTAGCGGTGGCGGTCACTTGGGATAAGGAGAATGCGTTCCGACGGTGGTATGAAGACGATGCGCTGAGGTTGATTCGGGAGCTGGAACAGTTTACGCATGTGATCACGTTTAACGGCAATCGTTTCGATATTGAGGTGCTACGCGCTTACGCGCCTGTCGAGGGTGTGCGGAAGCGGTCGCTGGATATTCACGAATTGCTGCACAAGCAGCTCGGGCATCGCGTGAAGCTCGATCAGCTGGCCAAGGATACGCTGGGGACGGCGAAGAGTGGAGACGGACTAGAAGCTGTGAAATGGTGGCGCGCGGGACAGAAAGATCGCGTGGCAGAATATTGCGAGCAGGACGTGGCGATATTGCGTGATGTGGTGGAGCACGGACGGGCTAAGGGATTCGTGGTGATTTCTGCGAAACAAGTGCGCGTGAAATGGGAATGAATTTGCTGACGGTGAATGCGCGCCGGGAATGTTCTCGGCGAAGTGTTCTGCATGCGTTCAATCGCGCGGCGGCGCAGACTTTGGCGATGATTTGCGCTGTTGCGTTTGTGGCCAGCAGTGGGGCTGGCGACAACGAGCGCTTTCTGTGGAAAGCCGTGGGGCGCGCGCAGTTGAAGCTTGAGAATAAGACGCCGCTCACTTGGAACGTGTATCAAACCGAAAAGAAAAAACAGACGAACCTGGTGTTGGTGCAGCTGGGGCGGCGATATCTGGCGCTGGACATCAAGGGGAAAGTCGCTTATTACGTGTTTCCTTCGGACTTACAGGCGAAGGGTTCCGATTTTGAGAGCGGAGACTTATTTGTGCGGTCGCGGGTGATGCCGACGACGGCGTGGAGCGTGCGCGACGTGGGGCCGGCGGAGATGATCAAGTTGACACTCGGAGACTACGGCCGGGCGCTGGACGTGGAATTGCCGCACATGCCAGATTTGCGCGCGTTTTATTAGCAGACTACTCGGGCGAGGCAAGCGTCGCCTTGGCCGATCACGACGAGGCTGCGGTGTTTACGAAAGCGGCGGCAAGCCGCCGCACTTCATAAAAATCGCACTGCAAAACCGATGTCAGGTTGTGCGGCTCGTTTTTTGTTTCCAGGACATCGGCGGCAGGCCGGTGTGGATTTCCTCCATCGTGATGCAGCCGTGCACAGGGCACACGAGCGCGCAGAGATTGCAACCTACGCATTCTTCTTCGATGATTCGCGGGACGTGAATTTCCATGCCGTTGGGATTTTGCTTGCCCCTAGCGTTGTGCTGCGGAGCGCGTTCGATGCATTGGTGCGCGCCGTCTTCGCAGGCGACGTAGCAGAGCTGGCAGCCGATGCAGAGGCCGGCATCAATTTTGGCGATGATTTTGTAGTTCAGGTCGAGGTCGCCCCAGTCCATCACGTTGGGAACGGCGCGACCGCGGAAACTTTCGGTGGAGCGATAGGCGTGATCGTCCATGTAGGCTGTCAGGCCGTCGGCCATATCTTCGACGATGCGAAAACCGTAGTGCATGGCCGCGGTGCAGACTTGCACGCAGGAGGCGCCGAGCGCGATGTGTTCGGCGGCGTCCTTCCAATCGCCGATCCCGCCGATGCCGACGATGGGAATTTTTACTCTTTTCGCGACGCTGGAGAGCAGATGCAGCGCGATGGGTTTTACGGCGGGACCGCAATAGCCACCGTGGGAGGACTTCCCCGCCACGTTGGGGCGCGGCGCGAAGGTTTCGAGATCCACACCCATCAGCGAATTGATTGTGTTGATCAGGCTGACGGCGTCGGCGCCGCCACGCTCGGCGGCTAGCGCGATGTGCGTGATGTCGGTGACATTGGGCGTAAGTTTCGAGATGACGGGAGTCTTGGCGACTTCTTTTGCCCACGAGGTGATCATTTCTGTGTATTCGGGGACTTGGCCGACCGCGGCGCCCATCCCGCGTTCGCTCATGCCGTGCGGGCAGCCGAAATTTAGTTCGAGCGCGTCGGAGCCGGCATCTTCGGCGCGGCGCACGATGTCGTGCCAGGTTTCGCGTTTGGATTCGACCATGAGCGAGGCGATGACCAGATGCTTGGGGTAGCGCTTTTTTACTGCCGAGATTTCTGCCAGATTGATGGCGATGGGGCGGTCGCTGATTAGTTCGATGTTGTTCAGGCCCATCATTTTCACGCCGTTTAGATCGATGGCGCCGTAACGCGAAGACGTATTTTGGATGGGGTCGCCGATCGTTTTCCAGACCGCGCCGCCCCAACCGGCGTCGAACGCGCGCATCACCTGCCCGCCGGTGTTGGTGGGCGGGCCGGAGGCTAGCCAGAAGGGATTGGGCGAACGCAAGCCACAGAAGTTGACGCTCAGGTCTGACATGCATTACCTCCCCACTGTGTTCTTAGGTGGCGCGACGTCGTTGACGCCGCGCCAGATGAGCCAGACTACTACGGCTAACATGCCTAGGCCGCCGATTGCGCGAACGATGCTGGCGATTTGGGTGTCGTGTTCCAGGACGCCTAGTTTGCCGAAGAGATAATTCCAGTCGTGGATGACGTATTCGGCGTCGCCTACGGTTAAGAGCGGCAAATCCTGGGCGCGGGCGTCGGCCATGTATGTGGCGATCGGGATAAACTGTTCGAAGAAAAAGAACAGGCAGAACGCTACGGCTTGCGATTGGCGGCGGAAGAAAAAATATGCGGCTAGTGCGATGGGTACGAACAATTGCAGGAAGGTGCCGCCGGCGACCATGATGATTTCGCCGCCGAGACGGAACAGAAGATGTCCGCCTTCGTGGATCGGGACGAACACGCCGTCCATCAGGAGCAGCAGGCCTGTGCCGCGGACGCGTTGGTAGAGGAAGAGCGCGTAGAAAATCAGCCAGGCAACCAGGGCGACGCGCGGGACCGGCTCCCAGGGTTGTTCGAGTTCTTCGAGGACTGGCAGGCGCTCGGTCCATGATTCGGGGACGCGCACGGGCGATTAATTCTTTCCGCGCGGCGATTCGAGCCACGCGTCAATACCGCGGGCGGCGGCCATGCCTTCGGCGACCGCGTCCACTACTTCCTTGCCGCCGTTCACGCAATCGCCTGCGGCGAAATATTTGGCGTTACCGGTTTGAAAGCGTTCGCTGACGGCGATGGTGCCGTTTTCGCGGACGGCGATTCCCTGCACGGCGCGGACGAAGCTCGTCACTGGCTCCTGGCCGATGGCGCGCACGACCATGTCCACTTCGAGCTGAAATTCGCTGCCGGCGATGATTGCGATTTGGCTGCGCTTTTTTTTGGAGTCGGAGCCGGATTCGGTGCGCGTGCGGAGGCATTCGATTGCGGCGACGTTGCCAGCGGCATCGGCGAGGATTCTGAGCGGCTGCGCGTGCCAGTGAAAACGGACGCCATCGAGTTTCGCGAGATCGTATTCGTAGTGGAAGGCGGACATTTCGTGTTCGCCGCGGCGATAAATCAGGTGCACGATTTCGGCGCCGAGGCGTTTGGCGGCGGTGACGACGTCAATGGCGGTGTTGCCGGCGCCGATGCAGGCGATGCGGCGGCCGATGGTCAGTTGCGCGAAGGGACGAACTTTGGTCGGTTCGATGAATTGCATGGCACCGACGACGCCTTGCAGATCTTCGCCGGGGATTTTGAGAGGGCCCGTATCTCCGAGACCGACGCCGATGAAGATGGCGTCGAAATCTTTCTCGAGTTGCGCGAAGGTGACGTCCGTGCCGACGGTGGTCTTCTGGCGAAATTCGACGCCGAGGCCGCGGACCAGCTCGACTTCGCGCTGAGTATCTTGGGCGCGGAGTTTGTACGCGGCGATGCCGTATGTATCGAGGCCGCCGGGGAGTCCGTTGCGGTCAAAAATCGTGGTGCGATAGCCGAGCTTCGCGAGTTCGGCGGCGCAGGCGAGCGATGCGGGGCCTGAGCCGATGAGGGCGACGCGCTTCCCATTGGGAGCGCCGGCGCGAAATAGCTGGATGTTGCGATCTAGGACGTAGTCCACGGCGTAGCGCTGCAGGCGGCCGATTTCGATGGGCTTCTCTTCCTTCTCGTGCATCACGCAGGCGCCTTCGCAGAGAACTTCGGTGGGGCACACGCGGCCGCAACTGTGGCCCAGGATATTGGCTTCGAGAATTACGCGGGCTGAGCCGCGGAGATTGTCGGTGGAGATTTTTTTGATGAAGGAAGGGACGTCAATGTGGGTGGGACAAGCCATAGCGCAGGGCGCGTCAAAGCAGAAGAGGCAGCGCGCGGCTTCGACGGCGGCCTGGCGGGGCGTCATGCGCGGAGATATTTCCGCGAAATTCTTTTCGTATTGCTCGGGCGGAAGCTTGGGAGCAGTCTCGCGCAACGTCATGAGCTTGTCGTCGTTTCCTTGGGCTGGAAAAGAAACGCCATTCTAGCACTGGCGATTGGGGGTAAGGTCAAGGGATTCGGGGAGGCGTTGGGAAGTGGACAACGCTGCGCGGGGCGTGCGAACAAATCGAGATCGAGTTGGTTTCTGCAACGCGAACACGGCGGGGTCACGGCTTATTTGACAAGTCACGAAGTCGCGTCTGCGCATGCTCTCTTCTCAGAGGACTTAGCGCCGGACCCTGCTTTGCCAGCGCCTTTTCATAGTCCGCGACCGCGCTGTTGCTACTACCAGCACGATCGTGAACCTGCGCTCGATTGTGGTACACCCAAGCATTCTCCGGACTCAGACCTATCGAAGTTTCAAACTCGTTCATTGCCTGCGCAGTTTCACCTAAGCCTGCGAGGGCAAAACCTTGCCCATCACGAACGACTGCTTCGGCCTCCTGGTACCATTCAGCCCAACTAGAGTTGGCCGCCGATGTAATTGTTAAAGTTTGCAGCGCCAAATTCAGTTCCTCGACTGCTCTACGATTCTCTCCGAGTTCGGCCAAGACTTGACCCCGACCCGATAGCGACAATACGTCGTTAGATCTCAACTCGAGTGCGAGCGAGTAGTCACGAACGGCTTCCTGCAGTTGGCCCGTGTACTATAGGGCGGCTGCTCGGCCGCCATAGGCTGCCGAGTCGTCGGGATAACGGCTGATATATTCAGTAAAGAACGAAATGGCATCTTGATACCGTTCCGTAAACAGCCAGGGGGCATCTAACGACGTCAGAATATACTCAATAGCTGTGGGGTCCTGGAGACGGTCTCTGGAGTCGAGCGCTTGCAAGAGTCGAGCTCGCGCCTTGTCGTACTGCTCCGATAGAAGATGAGCATGCGCCTCGTGAATGAGCTGATACACGATAGCCGTGGATTCGGCTTCGCTGCCGGACCGCGACAATTTTCTCGTGAATACCTCTGGAAATTTCATCGGTCGCAAGTGCCGTCGGGAGAATATTGGCTCGTCAATGCCAGCTCCGATTCTAGAGGCTGGCGTGTCGTCATTCAGGTTGGCGTCGCGGAATCAAATAACCTGTCCCGACTCATTTGAGCCAAGGGCTCGGAAATCATGGGCTGTCCCCGAATCCCGCGACTGCCGCCTGCAAAGAAATGTGGAAGAGGTGTAAGCTACAACGCTTCATGGGAATTGTGAGGAGGATCGCCGGTTATGCGCTTTGACACTTTGATTCGCGGCGGAACGATTGTTACGGCTACTGATACTTATGTTAGCGACGTGGGGATTGTTGGCGGGAAGATTTCCGCGATTGGGTTGAATTTGCCGATGGAGGGCGCGGGTAAGGTGATTGAGGCGCGCGGGATGCTCGTGATGCCCGGCGGGATTGACGTGCATACGCATTTGGATATGCCGTTCGGCGGGACTACCAGCGCTGACGATTTCGAAAGCGGGACGGTGGCGGCGGCTTACGGCGGGACGACTAGCTTGATTGATTTTGCGATTCAGTATAAAGGGCAGACGCTGCGGCACGCTTTCGATACGTGGATGAAGAAGGCGGATGACAAGGCGGTGATTGATTATTCGTTTCACTGCATCATCACGGATATTGCGGGGGCGCAGCTCGATGAGATGAAGGCGTTCGTGCGCGACGGCGTGCCTACTTTTAAATTGTTCATGGCGTATCCGGGTGTGTTCATGCTGGATGACGCTTCGATTTTCAAGGCGATGGGAGTGGCGGCGGACTGCGGCGGAATGATTTGCATGCACGCGGAAAATGGCGGCGCGATTGATGTGATCGTGCAGCGGGCTCTGGCGGAGGGAAAACGCGCGCCAAAATATCATGCGCTCACGCGGCCGGTGACGGCCGAGGCGGAAGCGACGTCGCGGGCGATTGCGCTGGCGGAAATGGCGGGGACGCCAGTGTACATCGTGCATTTATCGTGCAATGAGGCGCTGGAGAAAGTACGCGAGGCGCGCGATCGGGGATTGCGCGTTTATGCGGAAACTTGTCCGCAGTATTTATATTTGTCACTGGAAAATATGGATGGGCCGGGATTCGATGGCGCGAAATATGTGTTCACGCCGCCGCTGCGTGAAAAGTGGCATCAGGAAAAATTGTGGCAGGGGCTGGCAAAGGATGATTTGCAGGTGGTTTCGACGGACCATTGTCCATTTTGCATGAAGGAGCAGAAGGAATTGGGGAAGGACGATTTCACGAAGATTCCTAACGGCGGACCGGGGATCGAGCATCGCGTGAGTTTGGTATATAGCGGCGGAGTGCATGGCGGGAAATTTTCGCCGAACCGGTTTGTGCAGTTGGTCTCTACGGCGCCGGCGAAGTTGTTTGGTTTGTATCCGCGCAAGGGGACGGTGGCCGTGGGGTCGGATGCGGATTTGATTGTGTTTGAGGCGAATGAGGAGCAGACGATCAGTGTGAAGACGCATCATATGCGCGTGGATTATTCGATGTTTGAGGGGACGCGGGTGAAGGGCGTGCCGAAGACGGTTTTGTCGCGGGGGCGGGTGATTGTGGAGGGCGGGCGGTTTGTGGGCAAAGTTGGGGCGGGGGAATTTTTGAAGCGGGAGAATCCGGCGAGGGTTTAGTTGCGGAATTGCCGCATTGCGCTAAAGAAAAAGCAGATCCCTCTCTGCGTCCCGCGCCCGCCAAAATGCGGCGGGCAAGAATATGCGCGGGACTCCGTTCGTGATGACAGCCACTGCTCTTTTCCGCGAGCGGTGGAGTTCCGACACCGTGCGACGGGGTTGACCCTGCGGCTACGATCGAGAAGCGTGGCTTCAGGGGCTGAGGTCCCCTTTTTTTTGCGGGGTTTTACGGCGGGGCTGCAGCCCCGCCCTGCCGGAGCGCGGCCAATCATCTGACAGTTTTTAATCGCGGGAGACGCCGGCTACCCAGGGGATGCTTACCAGGCCGTCTTTTACCTGGACATCCACGATGTCGCCGGTGGTGAAGCGATCGAAATCGCTGCGGTCAACTGGAATGCGTTCGAAGCGATGGCCTGCGCGCCAGGAATTTACGATGAGGCGGCGGCTGGGAACCGGGCCGGTCATCGAGAATCTGCTGATCACGCGAGCTTTTTCGATGTGGGCGGGGGAACGATCGAGCGCGCCGTTAGCGTAGAGCAGTGCGGCGAGCAGCCACGGCAGCGGGAGAAGTCCGTAATAAATGCGTTTCAGGGATTCAACTTCTTGGTGACGGAGCGCGCGGCGCTCGACGATGATGGCCACGCCGAGCGTTAGAAAAAAAACCACGCCGATGAAAATCACGATGCCGTCGAGTTCGAGGGCTGGGTAGCGGCCGCTGGCGACGATGAAGGCGATCGCGCCGACGAGAAATAGCGCGGTGCGATTAAGCAGCGAGCGTCGCAGCGAAAATTCCGCGGCGGAAGAACTGAGGCCGCAGGCGTCGCATGTGTCGCTGAGCCGTTCAGCCCCACAGTTCAAACAACGCGTCATCGTGAAGTCTGTCCCCCGTGGTGTGACGGTTTGATGTTATGAGGCAGCCGCTTGAGTGTCAATTCGCCCCGTCATTGTCGACGCCTACGTATGCCACGCTCGCCGGACGCACGCCTGCTCCGTTTATTAGACACCGGAATGCGATGAGTTGGCTCTACTTGACCTGGCGCTCGCTGGTGGGAGGAGTGTCGAGGCAGACGATGTTCTCGTCGCGGCCGTTGGCGAGCATCTCGCAGTCAATTCCTTGGGCGCTGCGGATGGCTTCCTGAGCGGTGGCGCCGGAGGCGGTGGCGCAGTGCATGGCGCCTTTGAAGGTTTGGCAGACTTCGTATTCGTTTTTGGTTTGTTGGATCGAGGAATAAAGGAGGACGCCGATGAAAACGGCGGCACCAAGAGTGATGATTACGCGGATTTGGGTTTTGCGATCTGGCATGGAGCCTCTTTTATTTTCTGCGACGCGTCGATGGCGCAGCAAACTGCGCCGCTACAAAAACCACATCAATGGCTGCCCGGTCCCGCGAGGCGGGACCGGGCGCTACGAAAGTCAAAGGCGCCCAGCTAAAGCTGGCCGCTACAGAGTCAACGGCAACGTTAAAAACGACTACCACCGAGCCGGCGGGACGCCGGCGCTACAAAACCAACGGCTGGGCCACGAGCTACAAAAATTCTCCTGTGGTTATTTTGCACCTGGCCTCCGCGAAAGTTCCTTTTGAATATAACGCCGAACGTGGGGCGAGAGGCCTTCTAGCGTCGCCAGGTCTTTCAGGTCGCGCAGCGTGAGATTTGGTAGAAACGCCAGGACTACCGGAATGGGCGTGTGCGGATTTCGAACTAACGCGACGCGGACATTGTACTGAACGGCCCAGCGCGGATGTTGCGCGACGGCGGCGACGACGCGTTCCGGCACGCCGGGTTTTGCCAGGACTTTCAGGACTTGGCTCTCGGTGAGAAACGCGTTGGCTAGCGCGAGCTTGATCGCCTGCGGGAGGCCTTCGGCGAGGAGCGCGCCGACGACGCGGGCGGGGCCGCGGCGAGCGAGCGTCAGTTTTTGGCCAATCGGAAGTTGCGGCACGCGCGTGATCATTAATTCTTCGGCCACGCGACGGATTTCGGCGGGCGTGGAGGGCTGCAAGCTCAGGCGCACGAGGTCGAACAAATATAACTGGCGTAGCAGCGCCATCGCGAAGCGGCGCGGCGTGCGCGGATGTCGCGCGAGGCGGAAGCGCACGCCTTCGCTGGCGGTCCACTTCCCTTTTTCAGCGATGGCTGTGAGGACGTTCGCGGAAAGATCGAGGCGCTCGAGCATTTGGGAAATGTGCGGTTCTTCGATCAGCGGATTTTCAAGAAGTGCGAGGAGAGTCACTTCTTCGGGCTCGTGGATTAGCGCTTGCAAGTCTTCTTTCGGCGCGGATTGCGCACTTTGCGCCCGCGCGGGAAGTTCATCCGGCATGAGCCTTGCGCTTCCCGAGATTAATCGCCATTTTCGCCGCAGCTTCGGCGGATTTCATTTGCAGCGCGACGACGCTGGCATGCGGCGCGAGGTCGTGGAGTCGCGCGTCAATCGCGGCGTCGAAGAATTTGCTGCGCCCGATGGTGCCGCCGGCCTTGGCGATGGAGATCTCGCAATCCTGCATGGCGAGTTTTTCGATCACGCTGGCGGCGAGGTCGCCGAGCGATGCGGCGGCGGTGGTGAGGAGTTCGCAGGCGACCGCATCACCTTTGTCGCCAAGCTCGCCGACCAGAGGAAAGATGCGCGGGAAGACGTCGTCCGGATTTTTCACGACCCAGTCGAGGACGCGAGTCCATTCATTGCACCCGAGCCACTTTAGCATTTTGTCGCAGAGGGCGGTTTGCGGGCCGCGATTTTCTTCGGCGCGAACGACCGCGGCGAGAGCGCGACGTCCGATGTCGAAGGCGCTGCCTTCATCGCTGAACCACGGACCGCGCCCTCCGGCTCGAGCGGTATGGCCGTGCGTATCGCGGCCGTATGCGGCGGAGCCGGTGCCCACGACCAGGATGACGCCTTCGCCTTCACCTACGGCGGCGTTCAATGTGATCGCGAGGTCGGTGGTCACCGTGACTGCGGCTTCAGGAAAAGCGCGTTCCAGAAAAGTGGCTATGCGTTTCGCGACGGATTCGCGGCCCGCGCCACCGATTCCCGCGCAGATACCGCGAATATCGCTGGCCTTCAGATGATGGCGTTCGAGGACCACGTCGGCTGCGTCGCTGAGCGTGAACCAGGCCTTCGCATATCCGGCGCGGAGCGGATTCGACGGGCCCGCGGTAGCGCGCGCCAGAACGTTCGCATCCGCGTCCATCAAAATGCAATCAGTTTTCGTGCCGCCACCATCGAAACCGAGATAGAACGAGGTTTCTGGCGCGGAATCTTGCTCAGTCATTCAGTTCACCATGCTTGACAGCGTTCAAAGCGGACAGTTAGCATCCCGCGACCCACGGCCGCGATCGGAAACTAGATCAGCGCGATGCAAATCAGCCCCATTGACCTCGGCATTCTGGTGCTCTATCTCGCGGGCATCACGCTTTTCGGCGCGCGTTTCCGGCGCGGTCAGCAGAATCTGCGCGACTACTTTTTAGGCGGCCGCACGGCACCGTGGTGGGCGCTAGCTTGTTCGATCGTCGCAACCGAAACTTCCACGCTCACTATCATCGGCACGCCGGCGATTGCCTATGGCGGAAACCTGGGATTTCTGCAACTGGTGCTGGGCTACCTCGTGGCGCGAGTGATCCTCTGCGTGGTACTTATACCACAATACTTCCAAGGCGAATTTTATACCGCCTACCAGCTTCTGGAAAAGCGTTTCGGTGCGCGGATGAGGTCGGTGGCGGCGGTAGTTTTTATGGGAACGCGGGCCCTGGCGGAGGGCGTGCGGATTTCGGCAATCGGGAAAGTGGTGAGCGTCGCGTTTGGGACCGGAGACCGCATTTCGATTTTGATTATCACGGTGCTGACGATGTTTTATACGTTTGAGGGCGGGATGCGAGCGGTGATTTGGACGGACGTGGTGCAATTCTTTTTGTATTTGACTGGCTCGGTGGCGGCGTTCTTTCTGTTGTTGCACAAAATTCCCGGCGGCTGGCCGGAAGTGACGCAAGTGGCTGCGGCGGCGGGCGGAAAATTGCGCGTGTTCGATTTCGCTTTCAGTTTGACGCAGAGTTTTACGTTTTGGTCCGGACTGATTGGGGGAACTTTCCTTACGATGGCGAGTCACGGGACAGATCAGACCATGGTCCAGCGATTGCTCGCGGCGCGGAACGAACGCGATAGCAAGAAGGCGCTTTTGCTGAGCGGCGTGATTATTTTGGTGCAGTTCACTTTGTTTCTGGTGATCGGCGTGATGCTTTTTGTGTACATGAGGAGTGGAATGCTGGTTGTGCCTGGAGGCGACCCGGATAGGATCTATCCTGCGTTCATTGTTCACGGCATGCCCGTAGGGCTTGCGGGAATTGTGCTGGCTTCGATTTTTGCAGTTGCGATGTCGAACGCCAGCGGCTCGTTGAACTCGCTGGCTTCATCGAGCATGATGGATATGGGGAGGCGCCGCGCGGAAACCACGGCACAGTCGCTTGGCGCTTCGCGGCGGATGACGCTGGTATGGGGCGTCGTGTTGGGGCTGCTGGCGCTGGTGCCCTGGGGGCCGGTGCTGGTGGCGGGGTTGACGGTTGCATCCATCACCTACGGTGCTTTGCTGGGCGTGTTTTTGCTGGGGACTTGGAATGCACGGGCAAATGAAACGGGCGCGCTGCTGGGATTTGCGGCAGGACTTGCGACGATGATGGCGGTGAATCGGTTTACGCCGTTGGCGTGGAGTTGGTATGTGCTGGCTGGAACGATTGTGACTTTTTTTGTAGGCACTATTGCGAGTGAAGTGGCGCGCGAGTCGAGAAATGTGGCGAGCGGCTCGGCGGATTAGGTTTTTGTGCTCTGCGAGAGGCTTTTTCGGAATGCCGGCAAAGAGTGGCGAAAGACTTGAGCTGATACGCGCGCTGGGGCCTTGGGCTGCTGCGGCCATCGTGATTGGGACGATGGTAGGCACGGGAATCTTTTTGAAGCCGGGTGAGATGGCGGCGGTGGGCGGATCGGTGAGCGTCGTCTATGCCGCGTGGATCGTGGGTGGGTTGCTGTCGCTTTTTGGGGCGCTTTCGTTTGCGGAACTGGGCGCGGCGTTGCCGGAAGCGGGCGGGCAGTACGCTTATTTGCGGAACGGGCTTGGGCCGTTGTGGGGATTTCTTTTTGGGTGGATGCATTCGACGGTGGGCGAATCGAGTTCGGCGGCGTCCATCGCGGCGGGATTCGCGCGATTTTCGAGTTTTCTGATTCCGGTGATTGCTGCGCCGATTTTTACGTGGCACGTCACCAATCCTTTCTCGGGCAAACCTTACGATTACGCATTCACCTGGGCGCAGCCACTGGCGGTGGCGGCGATCGCGCTTTTTACGTTCATCAATTATTTGGGAGTGCGGCTGGGCGGTCGCGTGCAGATTGCGTTGACGATTTTGAAGATTGCTTCGGTTCTGGCAATCGTCGCGGCTGGATTTTGGTTTGGACATGGAAGCATGGAACACTTTCATCCCTTCTGGCCAACTGGATCTGGCATTGGCACGATGGCTAAGTTCTTTGCGGCGCTGGCGGCTGCGCTGTGGGCTTATGACGGGTGGGAGGATCTGAACCGCGTCGGCTCGGAAGTGGAGCGGCCGCAGCGCAATATTCCCGTGGCGCTGATCGGCGGGACGATTCTGGTCGGCGGCATTTATTTGATGTTTAGCGCGGTTTGTTTTTATGCGCTGCCGTTTGCTAGCGTCGCGAGTTCGTCGCATGTGGCTTCGGACGTGGTTTCCAGCTTCGCGGGGCGGGACGCGGCGGGCTGGATTACGATTGCGATGGTGATCGCGGCGCTGGGTACGCTGAATTCTTCGCTATTGAGTGGGGCGCGCGTGCCTTATGCGATGGCGCGAGACGGATTATTTTTTCGTGTCACGGGGATTGTGCATCCCAGATTTCGCACGCCGGGTGGGGCTTTGATTTTTCAGGGGACTTTGGCGGGATTCATGGCTTTGACTGGGACGTTTGAGGAGCTGACTTCCCTTTTTGTGTTTGCGGCTTGGATTTTTTATGCGCTGTCCGTTGTGGCGATGATGCGGCTGCGGCGTATCTCGCCTGAGCTTGCGCGTCCGTATCGAACGTGGGGTTACCCGGTAGTGCCGGCGTTGTTTGTGGCTGGGGCGTTGGCGCTTACGGTGAACATTTGGATTGAGCGGCCGGTGCGGTCGTCGATTGGGTTGGCGTTGATACTTTCGGGGCTTTTATTTTATCGCGCGTGGCGGGATCGGGGTGTGGAGACTCCTGGTTAGAGTCCGGCGGCTATTCGCGGGAAGCTGAGGAAAAGATGTGTCGCACTTCGGGCGCTCGGGATTTATTCGCGACTGTTCCCAGACCTTCCGGTCTGGGCTCACTTGTGCCGCGCCTACGGCGCTCAGGCATGCGCTGGCGCGGTGCCACGGCGGCGTCTCGCCCTTCCGGGTCTGGAGGTCGTGACTTCGCTGGCAGCTGCACGGCTCAGAGTTTCACGTATGTGGCTGCGGGTGGGCGCGGCTGCGATCCTTGTGGGTCGAGCAGGTGCACGAGCAATTGAACGCCCTCGGCTAGACGCGGGCCGGGACGCGAGAAGTGGCTGTTGGCATCCACTGCGAAGATGCGGCGATTGCGGATGGCGGGGAGATTTTCCCAGTGTGTTGGGATTTTCGCGGCTTGGAATTCTTTCGCGTTGCGCGTCGCATCGTAGCCGCAGAGCATCACCAGGATCACATCGGCGTTGCTTTGCGCGATATCGTCCGCTGAAACTTTGAATGACGGGTGCCCTGCCCGGCCGAGTACATCATCGCCGCCTGCAATTGCCACCATTTCTGGAACCCAGTGGCCGCCTACGTAGAACGGGTCAAGCCATTCCAGGCAGGCCACGCGTGGGCGGACGGAAAAACCTCTAGCGGCTTGCGTGGTCGTGGACGCGCCAGCTTGCGCTGCGGCGGACGCTTGCCCGTTCGTGGATGCGGTGCGGGACGCGACGGCTTGCACTTTCGCCGTAAGCTCGGCGGCGAGCGTTTCGGCGCGTACGCGCGTGTTGGTTGCTTCGCCTGTGCGAATGATGTCCTGCCAAACGTCATCCAGTGAGTGAGGAGTAAGCGTCAGGACGCGCGGCGGGCGCGAGAAACGCGTCAACGCTGTGGCAAGATCGTCGGGCGATGCGGCGCAGACGTGGCACAGATCCTGGGTGACGATCAAGTCGGGCGCGAGGGACGCAAGCAGGTCGGCGTCAACCGCGTAAATGCTTTCGCCGCGGGCGACGAGTTCGCTAACCTGGCGATCGATTTCCGCGGGCGCAGCGGTGGGATCCACGCGTGGCCTAATCAGCGCGGGTTTGCTGGCCGCTTCCGGCGGGAAATCACATTCGTGCGTGATGCCGACGACCTGATCGCCGACGCCGAGCGCGTACAGGATTTCGGTTGCCGAAGGAAGCAGCGAGACGATTCGCATGGAGTTATCGTAACGCATACGCGCGCGGTTTGCAGCGGCGCGCGTCCGACATAAGCGATCTAATCGTAGAGCAGATACTTCGCGCGGAGCGCGCGGAAATCCGCGAGGTCGCTATCCCAGCTGACGATGATGCCGGCGGGGGCTTGATACTGGATCAGGGCGTCCAACGTGGTCTGCGAGGCAAGCAAATCCATCAGCTTCGTGACCTGGAAGCGTTCGGGATAGAGGCGGTGGAGCGCGTCGGTGATCTCGAGGCCGGTGCGGATGGAGTCGAACGCGTCGTGGTCGGTGATTGCGAGTTTCACGCCGGCGCAGACTTCACCCTTGTAGAGACCATCGCTGGGAGTAAAACTGGCAGAGGCAAGGCTCACGCCGGGAATTTGTCGCGGGGTCAGCGAATTCAGCAAGACATCGGAATGGATCCAGGGTGCGCCCAGTTGTTCGAACGGCGCATCGGTGCCGCGGCCGACGGACACTCCAGCGGGCTGCAGGATTTCGATGCCAGGGTACAAGAGGGCTTCGTTGAGCGTGCGCAGATTGGGCGAGGGCGGGATCCATGTGAGGCCGGTCTGGTCGAATGTCTGACTGCGACGCCAATTTTTCATGGCGATGACGTGCAGGTCGAGGCCCATTTTATTTTCGCCGTTAAACATGCGGGCCAACTCGCCGAGCGTCATGCCATAGATGACCGGCAAGCGAAAATATCCGACGAAGGAAATGCGCGATGGATCGAGCATCGGGCCTTGGATTTTTTCGCCGCCGAGAGGGTCGGGGCGATCAAGAACGAAGAACGGGATTTTGTGCTTTGCGGCGGCTTCCATACAATAGCCCATGGTGGTGATGAAAGTGTAGAAGCGCACGCCGGCGCCTTGAATGTCGAAGACCAGAGCGTCGAGGCCCTGCAACATTTGGTCGCTGGGGCGGCGCGTGTCACCGTACAGGCTGAAGATTTGTAGTCCGGTGGCGGAGTCCGTGTCGTTTCCGACTTTCGCGTCGAGTTGGCCGGCGATGCCGTGCTCGGGGCTGAAGAGCGCGACGAGTTTTACGCCGTCGGCGTGGGCGAGGACGTCGATGGTGCGGCGGCCCTGCGAATCCACTCCTGTTTGATTGGTGATCAGGCCGACGCGTTTGCCGCGCAGTGCGGCGAAATTTTGCTCTTCGAGGACGTCAATGCCGGTTTTCGTGCGATCGGTGCCCTGCGCGGACTCTGCTAACGCTGTCGCGCGAGGCGCGGGGCGGAGCGCAAGGCTGCCTACGCCTAGGACGCCCGCGAAGACGAGCAAAATTGGAACGAAACCGATACGAAACATTGTGGGGGAGGATTCGTTGTGCGCCATGCGACCGTGTGTTATATACAGCCGCGGGATGCGAGCGTCAACATGGAAGGTTCCGAATGGGTGCGATGCGTAAACTCGGACTTTCCGCGCTGCTCCTGCTCCTTCTCATGACAGCCTACGCCCGTTCGCAAAAAACCTCCGTCACGAAAGCACGAAGCTCAGCCGCAACAGCCGCCAATGCGAATTCCGCGTGGGTGGAATCCAGCCTGAAGAAAATGACTTTGCGCGAGAAGCTGGGACAGATGCTGATGCCCTACTACTTTGGCGCGTTCACATCGGCGCAAAGCGCGGAGTACAAGAACTTGGTGCATGAAGTGGAAGAAAATCAAGTGGGTGGATTTATTCTCGGCACGACACGCGGGCCGCTGGGCATCGAGCGCAGCCAAGTCTATCCTACGGCGGAACTGACGAACGAACTGCAACGGCGCGCCAAAATCCCACTGCTAATTGGCGCGGATTTCGAGAGCGGTACCGGGATGCGGCTGGATGAAGGCACGTCGTTTCCTTCGGCGATGGCGGTGGGTGCGACGAACGATCCGAAGCTGGCGTACACGATCGGCAAAGTGATCGCGCTGGAATCGCGCGCTGCGGGCGTGCACTGGATTTTCGCGCCGGACGCGGACGTGAACAACAATCCGGATAATCCGATCATCAACATTCGTTCGTTTGGCGAAAACCCCAACAGCGTGGGGGAATTTGTGGCGCAGGAAATTCGCGGCATTGAAGAGAATGGCGGGCTTGCGACCGCGAAACATTTTCCGGGGCACGGGGATGTGAGCGTCGATTCGCACCTGGCGCTGCCGACTGTGCCGGGAGACCGCAAGGAACTCGAGGCGACCGAGCTGGTGCCTTTTCGCGCGGCGATTGGCGCGAGCGTGGGGTCGGTGATGCCAGGACATTTGGCCGTGCCGGCGTTTGAGCCGGATGCGAGCGTGCCGGCGACGACTTCGCGAAATATTCTGACTGGATTGCTGCGCGACGAATTGAAATTCAAGGGGCTGGTGGTGACCGACGCGATGGACATGGGCGGAGTGACGTCGCGTTATCCGCCGGGCGAAGCGGCGGTGCGCGCGGTGGAAGCGGGCGCGGACGTGCTGTTGATGCCGCCGGTACCGGATGCGGCGATGGCGGGACTGGAGCGCGCCGTGGGGTCCGGGCGAATCACTGAAAAACGCGTGGATGAATCGGTGCGGCGGATTTTGCAGGCGAAGTCACGGTTGGGGCTGGATCGCAATCGGTTGGCGAATATCGAGCAACTGGACGAGAAGTTTGCGCGGCCGGAATTTGCCGCGCAGGCACAGAATATCGCGGACCGCGGCGTGACTTTGTTGCGCGATACGGCGCACCTGTTGCCGCTGGACGCGACCAAACCCTTGCGCGTGCTGCTCGTTTCGCTTTCGGCTGACGCCGATCCTTATCCGGGAGAGACCATCGAGCCGGAGATTCGTTGGCGCGTGGACTCGCTGAAGGCGTTGCGCGCGGACACGCAATTCGCGAACGTGAGCACGCTGAAATTGCCGCCGGCTGATTCTTATGACGTGGCGGTCGCCGCGCTGTTCGTGCGTGTCGCTGACCGCAAAGGGGACGTCGGCTTGCCGGACGAGCAGCACGCGTTTGTGAATCAGATGATCGCGTCTGGGAAGCCGACCGTGGTGATTGCTTTCGGCAGCCCTTATTTGATCGAGGGATTTCCGGGTGCGAAGACTTGGCTCGCTGAATTTTCGACGAATTCCGTTTCGCAGCTGGCGGCGGTGCGCGCGCTTTTTGGGCAGGTGGCCGTGCAGGGACAGATTCCCGTGACTGTGCCAGGGACGGTGAAGCGCGGAGATGGTTTGCGCGTCGCGGCGGATCCTATGACGCTGCGGCCCGTGTCGTCCGAGATGGAAGACCAGCTTCATCCGGTCTTCGGTCTGCTCGATGGCTGGGTGAGTGCTGGAGCTTTTCCGGGCGGCGTGCTGGCGGTTGGATATCACGCTGCGCTGACGGTTTATCCGTTCGGGTCGTTGACGCGGGATGCGAAGGCAGCGAAGGTTACGGAGAAGACGATCTATGACATGGCGTCGCTGACGAAAGTGGTGGTGACGACCACTTCGGCGATGATGCTGGCGCAGCAGAAACGGCTGGATCTGGATGCGCCGGTCGAGCGTTATCTGCCGGAATTTTCCGCGGCGGCGAAGTCCGATCCGACGCCTTCCTGGCGGGCGCGCATCACCGTGCGCATGCTGATGCTGCACGATTCGGGATTGCCGGCGCACCGCGATTTCTACAAGGAAGCGAAAGGCCACGATGAGGTGCTGGCGAAAGTACTGGCGGAGCCGCTGGTGCACGAGCCAGGCACGCAAGTCGAATACTCCGACCTGGGATTTATTCTGCTGGGAGAAATCATCGAGCGGTTGACGGGAGAGACGCTGGAGCAATTCGCGAAGGGGCACATTTTCGCGCCTCTCGGGATGAGCGATACGATGTATAACCCGCCGGCGTCGTGGCGCGCGCGAATTGCGCCTACGGAACTGGATACGGAATTCCGCAAGCGTTTGCTGCGCGGCGAAGTGCACGACGAGAACGCGTTCGCGCTGGGTGGCGTATCTGGGAATGCTGGGCTTTTTTCTACTGCACGCGACGTCGCGGCGTTTGCGCAGATGTTGCTGAATGGCGGCATTTACGCGCATCATCGCTTGCTGGCGCGGGAGACGATTCAGGAATTTACGGCGCGGGAAACCGTCGGCGATTCGGCGAGGACGCTGGGATGGGACGTGCCGACGCCGCCGAATTCGGCCGCCGGGCATTATTTTTCGTCGAGCGCCTATGGGCACACCGGATTCACCGGAACATCGCTGTGGATTGACCCGGAACGCGACTTGTTCGTGGTGTTGCTGACGAACCGCGTGAACCCCACGCGCACCAACGAGCAGATTCGGCAAGCGCGGCCGGCGATTCATGACGCGATCATACAGGCCCTGGGCCTGGCGAATGGTTCCGCAACCGCTCGATAACTCCCTCGTCACATACCCTGCGGGAATTCATCACAAGCCCCATACTGGAAGATGCGTATCGGTATAATTAATGGAAGGCTGTTTACAGGCCGATGAGCGGCTGAGGGCGCGGTGACACCAACAAGGACGGAACAGCGCAATCCGCGGACGCGCGGGCTGGACACCAAGTCCACGATTGAGATTTTGCGCGTGTTGAACCATGAGGATCGGCGCGTGGCGCTGGCGGTGCAGCGCGAATTACCGCGGATCGCGCGCGCTGTGGATGCGATTGTGAAGAGTTTTCGGCGGGGCGGCCGGCTCGTCTATATCGGCGCGGGAACGAGCGGGCGGCTGGCGGTGTTGGATGCGGCGGAATGTCCGCCGACGTTTGGCACGCGGCCGAAGATGGTGCAGGCGCTTATAGCGGGGGGCGCGAAGGCGTTGCGCGGCGCTGTGGAGGGCGCGGAGGATTCTACGTCGAATGGCGCGAGAGATTTGGCCAAGGCCGGGGTTACACGGCGAGACGTGGTTGTGGGCATTGCGGCAAGTGGGACCACGCGGTACGTGCTGGGTGGCATGGAATGGGCGAAGCGGCGAGGGTGCCTGACGGTGGCCGTGACTTCCAATCCGAAATCGCCACTGGCGCACCTGGCGAAAATCGCCATCACGCCGGAGACGGGACAGGAAGCGATTGCCGGGTCCACGCGGATGAAGGCCGGAACGGCGCAGAAGATGGTGTTGAACATGCTTTCCACTACGGCGATGGTGCGGCTCGGCAGAGTCTATGAGAACTGGATGATCTACGTGGCACTGACAAATCAGAAGTTGCACCGGCGGGGCGCGCGCATTTTGACGGAGGCTGCGGGAGTGAGCGCGTCTGCGGCGGAACACGCACTGCGGCAGACCGGACACGATCTGCCGGCGGCGCTGGTGATGTTGAAGACTGGCGCAAACGCCGTGGCGGCGCGGAGATCGTTGCGCAAGTCCGGCGGAAATGCCAGACAGGCGCTCGCGCTGCACCCGAAGCGACGAGTGAATTTAAAAGGTCAGGGGAAATAATCATGGATCGGTTCAGGATTCAGGGCGGGCGAAAACTGGAAGGGACGGTGCGGATCAGCGGCGCCAAAAATGCGGCGCTGCCGGCGATGGCTGCGGCGCTGCTGACCAGCGACACCGTGACGCTGCAAAATATTCCGCATGTGCGCGACATCATCACGATGGCGAAATTGCTGGCGCACATGCGCTGCCGCGTCGAGAGCCCCGATTTGCCGCCTAGCGAATTCATTATTCAGGCGGAGACGGTGTCCATGCGCGAGGCGCCGTACGAGCTGGTGAAGACGATGCGCGCTTCGGTGCTGACGCTGGGGCCACTGGTGGCACGATTTGGCTATGCGCGCGTTTCGCTGCCCGGCGGATGCGCGATTGGCGCGCGGCCGATTGATTTGCACATTCAGGCGCTGGAGCAACTGGGCGCGGAAACTAAAGTTGAGCACGGATATGTGGAAGCGCGGGCGAAACGCTTGCGCGGGACAACTTTGCGTTTTCCGAAAATTACGGTGACGGGCACAGAGAATATTTTGACGGCGGCGGTGCTGGCCGAGGGCGAGACCGTGCTGGAGAACGCAGCGATGGAGCCGGAAGTCACGGATTTGGCGGAATTGCTGATCAAGATGGGCGCCAAGATCGAGGGCGTCGGCACGTCCACGTTGCGTGTCCAGGGCGTGGAAAAGCTGCATGGAGCGACGCACGCGATTATCCCGGACAGAATCGAGACGGGGACGTTCTTGGTGGCTGGGGCGATCACCGGCGGAGAATTGCTGCTGACCGATTGCGAGCCGGGCCATTTGAAGGCGGTGATCGAAAAGCTGCGGGCTTGCGGCGTGGAAATCAAGTGCGAAGGCCAGGGCAAGTTGCGCGTCCGGGCGGCGAAGAAGCTCGTGGCCGCGGACGTGACGACGGAAGAGTATCCCGGCTTCGCGACCGATATGCAGGCGCAATTCATGGCGCTGGCGACGCAGGCGCAGGGCGTGTCGCAGGTGCGCGAGACGATTTTTGAAAATCGTTACATGCACGCCAGCGAAATGGTGCGCATGGGCGCGAACATCGCGATTGATGGAAGTCTGGCGGTGGTGACCGGGCCCACTCCGTTGAGCGGCGCGCCGGTGACAGCTTCGGATTTGCGAGCTAGCGCGGGGCTGGTCTTGGCTGGATTGGTGGCGGACAACACGACTTGGATTGACCGCGTTTATCACATTGACCGCGGCTACGAACAAATTGAGCTGAAGTTGCAGGATGTGGGCGCGCAGATCGAACGGCTTAGCGGGCGGGAAGAATAAAAAAGGGAGGTGATTGCTCGCCTCCCTGTCTAAAGCGCAAAAAATGGCCGAGCCCTCTGTAGCGGCGGTCTTCATACCGCCATCGGCCATCGCCGTGCCACCGATAGCGCACTAAAGTGCGCCGCTACGAAGCCAACACCCTCGCTCGCTCACACCAGTCTTGCGATTAGGTTGCGGCTTCGGACTTGGTGGCTTGCTTGTCGCGCAGGACGGCTTTGCGGCTAAGGCGGATCTTGTTGCCCTCGATAGCCAGAACCTTCACGAGGATTTGATCGCCTTCCTTCAGCTCGTCGCGAACGGCGCGAATGCGCGCTTCGGCGATTTCGCTGATGTGCAGCAGGCCGTCGGTGCCGGGGAAAATTTCGACGAACGCGCCAAACTCGGCAATGCGCACGACCGTGCCGAGATAGGTCTTGCCGATTTCGGCGGTGGCGGTGACGTCGCGAATCATTTTCAGCGCTTCTTCGGCTGATTTTCCACTGGACGCGAAGACGTGCACTTTCCCGTCGTCCATCACGTCAATCTTCACGCCCGTGGCTTCGATAATCCCGCGGATTTTCTTCCCGCCCGGACCGATGAGGTCGCGGATTTTGTCCGTGGGAATATTCAGCATGAAGAGGTGCGGCGCGTAGAGAGAAATTTCCGGACGCGCGGACGCAAGCGTCTTGTCCATGATGTCCAGAATTTGCAGACGCGCCTTGCGCGCCTGGGCAAGGGCTTCGCGCATCATGGCGATGCTTACACCCGCGACCTTGATGTCCATCTGCAGGGCGGTGATTCCCTGCCGCGTGCCGGCAACCTTGAAATCCATGTCGCCGTAATGATCTTCGGCGCCGGCGATGTCCGTGAGGATGGCGTATTTATCGCCTTCGACGACCAGGCCCATGGCGATGCCCGCGCAGGCTGATTTGAGCGGAACGCCCGCATCCATCAGCGCCAGTGAACCGCCACAAACCGTGGCCATGGACGAAGAGCCGTTCGATTCCAGAATGTCTGAAACACAGCGCACGGCGTAGGGGAAATCCGCGTCCGAGGGCATCAGGTTCGCGAGAGCGCGTTCGGCGAGCGCACCGTGACCGATTTCGCGGCGGCCGGGCCCACGCAGGAATTTCACTTCGCCGACCGAGAACGGCGGGAAGTTGTAATGCAGCATGAAATGTTTGAAGGTATCTTTCTCGAAGAGAAGATCCTGGCGCTGCATGTCTTCCTTGGTGCCGAGCGTAGCGGTGGAAAGAGACTGGGTCTCACCGCGAGTGAAAAGCGCGGAGCCGTGAGCGCGCGGCAGCACGCCCGTCTCGCAGGTGATTTCGCGGACCTGGTCGAAAGCGCGAGCGTCCGGACGGCGCTTGCGCGTGAGCATATCGTCGCGGAAGATGAACTCGCGAAGGCGCTCGAAAGCGCGGGCTGCGAGCTTTTTCTTCTCGACATCTTCCGGCGGGATGGTCGCGTAGATTTCGGCCTTGATGGCGTCTATGCGGCTGTAGCTTTCCGACTTGGGGTACTTGGCCGTGTCGGAGGCGTCGCGCAGTTTCTCGCCGTATTGCTGCTGCATTTGCTTGTAGAGCGCTTCGTCGAACGCCGGCGGGGTGAAGGTAACCTTCTGCGTCTTCACTTTGTCGTGCAATTCGCGGATGGCGGCGACGATCTTGCGGATTTCCGCGTGCGCGAATTCCAGCGCGTCGGCGACGGCATCTTCAGAGACTTCCAGCGCGCCCGATTCCACCATGACGATGGCCTTGTCGGATCCGGCCACAACGATATTCATGGTGCTGGTCTTCTGCTCTGCAACGGTGGGATTCACGACGAGCTTGCCTTCGAGCATCCCGATGCGCACCGCGGCGATCGGGGTGGTGAACGGAATTTTCGAGATGTAGAGCGCGGCGGAGGCGGCGGTGACCCCGATCACGTCCGGATCATTTTCGCTGTCCGCGGAAAGCACCATGGAAACAATCTGCGTCTCGTTGGACCAACCTTCCGGGAACAAAGGCCGCAGCGGGCGATCGATCAGCCGCGAGGTGAGAATTTCTTTTTCCGAGGGGCGGCCTTCGCGCTTGAAAAATCCGCCGGGAATTTTCCCCGCGGAATAAGTGTATTCGCGGTAGTCCACGGTTAGGGGCAGAAAATCTTTTTCGGCCGCTTTGCTGTCCATGCAGGCCGTGGCCAGCACGACGGTGTCGCCATAACGCGCCACTACGGCCCCGTGCGCTTGACGAGCCATCTTGCCCGTCTCGAAGTTCAGGGTACGCCCGCCCACTTCCAAACTAACTTGTTCAAACATCACTGCACATCCTTTTTGCCCCGGTTCACCGGGGACGCTTGATTCAGATACGAGATTTCAGCCTCGGGAAAAGCTGCGAAGGGAGAAAACAGAGAAGAAAGCGGAGCAGAAAATTTTGCGACGAGCGACAACGCGCCGCGCGGCCCGCATGTCGCCTGAAAACTATGGTTTGTGCGGTGGATAAAACGCGGCCGGAAGGGCCGCTCAAGAAATCCGCGCTACTTGCGCAAACTAAGTCGTTCCACAATCTCGCGATACCGATCCGGGTCGCGACGATTCAGATAGTCCAGCAGCCTGCGGCGCTTGTT
>Ga0210394_10000246_pt1 | contig 128095 bp, 113 predicted proteins | sample IncBWC12MmetaG_FD_160121 | JGI IMG/M metagenome (GOLD analysis project Ga0210394, IMG submission 160121) | Forest soil microbial communities from Barre Woods Harvard Forest LTER site, Petersham, Massachusetts, United States - Inc-BW-C-12-M | ecosystem: Environmental > Terrestrial > Soil >...
GACTCTCCAGTTCATTCGCCTCGCGATGCATCCGCCGTGTCAGGCTTCGAAAATATCCTGCAATGGCGGGCTCTTGAAGTCGCTCAGTGTCGTCCCATGCATTGTTTCCGGCCGCGTAAGCAAAGACGGCCAGGAGCGGAGCCAGGGCCAAACCTTCGGCGACAGCGGCAGTCGGGACTACCTGCTCCCATTGTGCGAAGTACGATTCGACCAACTTTGTTTCGACTGCTGAATCCGTTCCATTCGTGCGGCGTAGGTGTTCGAGCAAATACTGAAGGCTGAAAAAAGGACTCCCCACATACGCCTCGGCCCAATCGAGGAACGTGCATCGAGCTGGCGAAACGATGATATTTCCGGGGTTGAGATCGAGATGCCCGAGCGTCTCAGGGATGCCCAGAGCCCCGAATGCATCAAGCGCATTCTGTGTACGATCTCCCAGGAGAAACAGTTCGTCGCGACCGAGAGCCACCGGCGGCAATTTTGTCTGCCGTTCCATCAGTTCCGCCATGCTCTCCATAAAGGGCTGAATTAGTTTGGAAAGCTCCGCTACGCCCAGATCGCGCGCACCAGCCCCGAGGATCCGGGCACCATGGTCGATGGAGTCGATCTGCAATTCCGCCAGAGCCGCCGCTCCTCTTTGCCAGAGCACGTCTTCTCGTACTTCACCGAGAAGTTTTCCTGCAGCCTCCCGCGTAAGCCATCCATTCAAGTCTCGCCGGGTTGCCAGTACACTCGGAAGGTAGTTTGGGAAGAGTTGCGCAAGCGTACAGGTAATGAGAAATTCCTTTTGGTTGGGCTCGCTCACAGCTTTGAACCACAGCGCCGGGCCGTCCGTTTCGAAGCGAACCAGGCTGAACGATGGGCTGGCGTTCAACTGGCGGACATTTCCGTTGAGATGGAAACCCATTGGTTCGAGTACCGTCTCGACCCACTCACTCAGCTCCTTGAACCAGCCCAATCGTGCGAATGGGCCAGACGGTGACTGCCCTTCGGCACTACATAGCGCAATCGATTGCTGGATCGCCAGGTAGTCAGAAGCACCAATCAATGAATCGTGGGATAAAGCTGAAATCGGAACCCATTGAGTGGGCACCTTAGGTCTGCCGTTGGTGCGCCAGTGTTCCGCGGCTTGATAGTGGGTACCGGTCGTATTCGCCGACGCCGAAGCATCCGGCTCGGCAAGACAGACGACTTCTTCTCCCCACTCTTTCTTGACCGCTGCGGTGAGATTCTCTGCCACTCGTTGCCAGCGCGGAATGTTCACGGAGGGTAGTGCGAATCGGTCGCCATTCGGCGCCAGGAGGACCTCGGTCCCGTTTTTCCCCAGCACGATGACGCGGTAAGTCTCGTACTCGTTTTTTTCTACAGGAGACAATTTCCGCTCACATTTTCTTAGCCGGTCGCTTTGCTAGCGGTCTACGACTAGTTTGTGCTTCCACAGCGAGTCGATGAATTCGCGTAAATCGTTCTCGACGACTTCGCGGCTGGCGTTGAACTCGCGGCTGATCACATTCACGATGTCCGCTTCTGCTGACCCCTTCTCAAGAAGTTCGAGAATTCGCGACCCAACGGGATTCAGGTTGAACATCTGTCCGTGCTGGACATCGAGCACGATTGCACCATCCTGACCGTGGGTACTTCGAACTCCATCAGAAACTCTGTGCATCGGCCTGCCCCACTTGGTGCGGTATATTTTTGAATCGCGTGTGCCATACCTTGCCACCTGCAGCAGTGGAATGGCCACTGATTTGTGAATCTGTTCGGGAAACAATCGGACGTTTTGGAATTAGGTTGTCGCCTCAACGACATGCATCATTCGTGGCCGACTGCAGCAGAATCGAATACGTTCGCCTTCTGATCTAAATTTCTGGAAACACGCGTCCTCGCGGCGATGATTTTTTCGAGAAGGATAAAGTCAGAGTTACTTCAACAAGAATTGCACCGCGCGGAGCGTGTGCATCAGTCAGGCACAATGGCGTATTCTGGCCCGATGAGGAGAAACAAATGAATGGGTACTATCATGTCAGCGGTAGGCGGATTCTCCGGCCGATTGGTAAATGCGAGCCAATGCAATGACAAACGCCTCCGGGACCAGTGACAAAGCCTCAGCGGGCGACCCGATTCCTCCCAAGTGCTCCGTGATCGAGGTGCACGTAGTCGAATTGAAGCAATTATTCAATTCCATCGATCCTTCTCCGTTTCGCAACAAGGATCTGGACCCCAAGGCTGAGGAGTTCATTGTAGGTTGGGCCAAGGAGTTGCCCCGTGACGCAACGCTTGCTCTGGTGGTTGATCTCGACCGGGAGGCCGGGTTACCCGACGAGGCTGCTGTACTACGCGAAGCGATTCACGAGTTCTTCAGTCAACGCGCTCAAGCATACGGACGGCGTCTGCGCGAATTGTTCCGTGTGGGCCGGACCAGCCTTGTGATCGGGCTCGCAGCTTTAGCGTCGGCGATTGCACTGGGAGATTTTCTGGCTGCTTTGATGAAGGGCAGTCGTATTGGCGAGATCGTTCGCGAAAGCCTTACGATCGGTGGCTGGGTCTCCATGTGGCGCCCTCTCCAGATTTTCTTGTACGACTGGTGGCCGATTCGCAGTGAAGCTCGGCTTTCTGAGCGCCTCGCAGCGATGCCGATACGCATCAGATACACGAACGCCACAGCTCCCGATGCATGGAGAGCAGACTGGCCAGCGGTGTCGCCCAGAGGTGAACGCGCGAGCAGCGAGGCCCAACCGCGAACTCTAAATCAGGCAAGTTGACCTGCGGTACTTCCAAGCAGCCACCTCGTCTCGCATAGTGTCGTGCCCTTTAGAAGTTCCTTACCATTACAGGCTGCCATTGGCTAAAAGCATCACCAAACGGCAGCCACCGCAACGCATCAGAACAGACAAGAAGTCAGCCCTTGTGCGGCGAAACGCCTTTCACGAAAACCGCGGAAACGACGGCTTGAGTGGGAACCAGTGCGTCTGAACCCAAGTCTTCCACGATACGACCATCGGAAAGCACGAGGATTCTGTTGAAGGCCGATAAGGTCGAAGCTCTGTGAGACACGACGATCAAGGTGGACGTAGAGAGGTAGTCCCTTACGTTCCGAAGAATCAGAGTCTCCGAGGCAGGATCAAGACAGGAAGTGCCTTCGTCCAGGATCAAGATGCGCGGCTTTTGCAAGAGCGCTCGTGCAATCGCCAGGCGTTGGCGCTGGCCTCCGGACAATTGGCAGCCGTCAGGTCCAATGCGTTGATCGAGACCCTGTGGCAGCGCCACGACCACGTTGACTAGGTCAACCAGTTGGATTGCTTCATTCAACTCGCGATCTGACGCCCCCGGCCTGACAAAGCGGAGATTGGATGCAAGAGTGCCGTCAAACAAAACTGGGTCTCGCGGGACGTAGCAGATATGACGCCGCAAAGTCTTGAGCTCAATGTTTCTGATATCCGTGCCGCCGACTTGGATCGATCCCGACTGCACGTCATACAGTCGCGTAATAAGTCTCGCCATCGTGCTCTTGCCGGCGCCGTTCTCTCCGACGATGGCGATATTCTCACCCGCGGCGATTCGAAGAGACGGAATGCGAAGCACATTCTCCTGTCGTTCATACCCAAACTCCACCTCCGTGAGTTCCAATCCCCAATGCTGGCTTGGGAACTGAGAGAATACTGGCGGATCGGTTATGCTCGGACGCAAAGCGCAAACCGACTGCAGCTGCCGAATACTTGCAAACGTTCTCTGTGCTCTGGCATACAACTCCGCCGCCCCGCTCAACGGATCAAAGAGTTGAGTGACGAAGCTGTAGAAGGCGACCAAACTACCGAGGCTAAGAGTTCCGGTAACAACACTCCAGCCTCCATACCCGATCACTGCGGACATGGCGAGCACAACCGCTATGGAAGTCCAGACGGTGAACCAGACCCCGGTCTTGAAGAGCGCGAGATGGGACCGGGTTGTCCGGGCCAGAAGCCGAAAGGCCTTTTTTTCTTGGCGCCTTTCCTGGCCGAGCAGTTGGATCGCGAGAATGGAGGAGATGTGTTCCTCGATAAAACTGTTCCATGCGACCAGGTTCCGCTGCACATCATCGGAGTCGGTCGATAGCTTCATGCGGAAATGTTGCCGAGCGATGAGGAAGAGTGGAACGAGAGGAAGGATGACCAGGGTCAGCACTGGACTCAGCACAAACATGGTTACGACCGTGAACGTGGTAGTCAAACACATGCGCAGGATCGACGGAAGGAGATCTGAGCCGAAGTAGGCCACCTCTTCGATCGGCTCCTTGAGCGGATACATCACCGCCCCGGGTGGAGTGTTCTCGTAGTAGTCGGCAGAGAGCTTGTCCAGGTGGCGCAGTATATCTATACGTAACCGGAGCGCCATTTTCTGCACGGCGTTTAGCGTTAGATAATTTCCTACGCTTGTCAGGGCCGTCCTTCCCTGGTAGCTGAGGAAGATCAGGCCGGCCGCACATAGAAGCAATCCGGTCTCTCTTCGTGGTAGAACCTGGTCGATGAGCCACTTGAGAACCAGCGGTGTGAGGAGCGCAAGCAGGCTGCCCGCAGTCATGCAGAGGAAACTGGCAACGTGCAAAGGCACAAATGGTCGAATCTGCTTTGCCAGCCAGCGCAATTCACTCGGAATCTCTAGGGACAGAACGACCTCGCATTTTTGTGAACCCGCATCCGAGAGGCACTTCGGAACTGAAGCATAGGGACTGGCACCAGCGATCGTCCACACAAAGCGCGCGCCGTTCGCCTTTCTCTCAGTTCTGTTTGAATCTTGTTGGAAATATGGGATCTTGCTTGAGAGGGATCGCCAGCCTGCTGTTCGCGAATTCGACCTACTGCGCGAGGGGAGACCAAGACTGGGCTCGTAAGCGGCGCTTGTTTCATTCTTCACGAAACGAGACCGCCCCATATTTAAACGCATACGAGGATATTCTTCAGGCCGTAAAGAGGCAGCGCAAGGCCGCGAGGTCAAAACCGGACAACACTGTTGCCTCCGAGGCAACGAGCAAACGTGCATAGCAGGGTCATCTACGTTGGGGTCTTTGCGGCCAAACCAGCTCAGGGGTCTATTAAGCCAAACTTGTAGTGATCCAGAATTTCCCCCAACAACTTTACGTTGCGCGGGTCGCGCAATGAACCCCGTGAGGTGGTCCGAAAGACATCCCTTGGACATTCGAAAATTGCAAACGCCAACTTGGCCGGGTCATGCCGTGCCCTGTAAAGGATTCCGGCAGGCTTTGTGGGATGATTCCGCAGAGCCGCTGACCAGCGTTGCGCAATAGCATGCGACCCATCCATGAGACGTCCGTCTGCGCCAATACGGGCCAGGCCGGCACTCGCCGACAGGTCAATCAGTTTCATGGATTCCATTACCTTCATTTCGGCGACGTATCTCTGATCAAGGTATGCCCCCGAGACAGATGGGACGCCGGTCACCTGTCCGCAGGTTTCAATGAAGCAGCAATATTCGTCTTCGCCTGCGTAGAGAACGCCGAAGCTTCCATCTGGAGCATCGAATCGGTTGTCTCCGGTTCTGCCGAAGTAGAGGGCATCGCGATCAGCCCGATAGAGGCGATAAACGACCGTCCCTTCTTCCAGCGTGTAGAGCACGGGAGACCGTCCGGCAAGATCGGCATGCGGTTCCGGATGCTCTCCCGGCTTGTCCGTCATGCTGCTCCATGTTCGCCATAGCTTCGGGCCGCTCGCAACACATCCGATTGATTGCCGGCACGCAATGCTGCCGAAGGCGTGATTCCGCTCAGACGATCATTTGGATTCACGAAGAAAGCCAATTGCATCCATGGATCGAAAGCCTTTAATTCTTGCAGAACCTCTTCGAGTCCTCGCAACGCCTTTCCATCTTCAAATTGAAAACACGGATAGCTATATCCGCGCTTTCCTTGCGTGAGGGCCACAAGCTGGTTCTGAGCGCGCCGCTTGTCGACAGCTTGACGTGTGATCCCCAACAGCTCCGCGACGCGCTCTGAGCTAAGGACCCCTCCCGCTGCCTCGACTAGCTGTCTCTTTCTTTCCAGGCCGCGGAATTTCGCGGCCGCAAGCGGATCATCCCCAGCTGATTCACTGGCTAAGGGGGAGGCGCTTAGCGCGTTTAAGAACACCAGGTAGTCCGTTGGAGCGGCTATTGCTTCGTTAATTCTTCCTTTCGACAGATCTTTCTCTAGATTCTTTACGACTCTCAAGAGTCGCGAAACAAAGGCTGGATGCTCGGTCTCTGCGACCTCTCGGAGAACTAAATCAAGGACCCGATGTTCAGGCCTTGCATGTGGCTCAATATTGAAGCATATCCTCTGGTCTTGAAACTCCGTCCGCACATCGAATTGGTCGAGAACGACGGAGAGCCTATGTCTCTTGACTTGCAACGAGATGGTCCTTTGATCGATCTCCACCTTGAAGTCCGTTGTGGGAGTCGAGAACAAGCACAATCGATTGGAGGATTTTGAAGGATGTGAAAAGCGAATGGGAAGCTCTGCTCCCTTGGAAATGCCCTCAAACCAATCCACGATGTTCGCTTGAATCTGGTCCAGAGTGCTCGGATGGACGGTATCGGATACAGTGGACATATTCCTCCAAGTTGACTAAGTAATTATTACATGATTACACATACTTCGTCAACATGCGGAAGGCCGGCAACGAATGTTCCGAGGACCCTCTTAAACAACTCATTTAAAACATATGTCGCACAATGGTGCAGTTTCGGTCTGGCAATGCGTGATCGGGCCGACCAGCGAAGTAGCTTTTCGAAAACGAAGAGCCCAACGCAAGGTGTGCGCGCCGTTACCGGGCATCTGGCTGATGCGCTTTAGGAACACAAATTCAGGTACTCCGAACCGTGATGCGCCGATGCACTTTCCCTATTTGCTGAAAAGATCCGAATTCAGGTCAGCCTTCGCACTATGGTGACAATCTTTCCAATGACCTCAGCATCTCGATTTCGGAATTGCTCTCGTCTATGTACTCCACCGGGATAGGAGTGAACGATCAGGCTGTTGTTCTCCCGGCTGCAGCACCCGCAGATATACGTTCCGTCACGTTTGAGAATCACGTACAACGGCTGCTGCCATAGCGGTTTCGAGCCGCAGTCGTTCGGTTTCTTCTTTTGTCGATTCACGACGGCGAGCAACCCACCCGCTAGGTATGGGTGGAAGGCGCTTCCTGTCCTGCCGATCCAGAAGAAGTCTTTCATGGACGGTCTGGCCAAACCGCTGAGCTCTTTCAGCGATTCCCGCAGAAAGAAAGGCACCCCGCGTAGCTCCGCTAACAGCTCCCCAATGAACCCCGTCCGTTCAACTTCATCTGTCCTCGCCGCTGTCTCAGCCATCGCCGGCAAGAGTCTGCCCGTCAGCAAATGTGGAATTGGTTCGTATCCAGAGTCCTGTAGTCTGAGATGCAAAGTCTCAAATATTCTGTGCAGATGCAGCGAATATGCCACACAGAACGTAACCATCTTGTGAAAGTGGCGCGGTGGAATGTTGAGCGTTTCATAGTCGGACAGAGACCCGGGAGCCACAAAGTAGCGCTCATCCTCCAGCAGATTTGCGACCTCTCGACTGATCGCCGAGGCCGCGCGAAACGAAAGTCCCATTCGCAGCCTAGCGCGGCGAAGGAGCGGACCCAGTTGAGACGGTTCGGGCGACAGCACTTCCGGCTTCCAGCGCTTTGCCAACTCTTTCGCAACAGAGGGTTGCTGCGGCCTCAGCAGACTGCGGATCTCGAGATCCACCACTCCAACGAGCCTGGCTTCTTCAGGAACTTTGAATTCGACTTGGGCATACGGCAATTGGGTACTGATCGTCGCAATCTGTCCACCTCCAACAGTTCGGATCTGGCAACAACAGAGTCCCTTTCCGTGCTCAATCAGGAACAGATCTTTGGATCCCTCACCGCTGATCCGCCCGGCCATGTCTCCCTTCGTCTCGGGTCTTACGCGGACGATGCTGCCCGCGAGTAGTTCCGGGAAAGCAAAAGCATCCTGGGTGCCGATTTTCGCGTACAAGAAGCCTTTGTCCTGAAGCTCTCCGAGCGAAGCCAGGCGTCGGGGTTTGGTCCACTCCAGAACCTGCGACAGGGGCACCACGCCGGCAGCAGAAGCACTGGTACCCAAGTTCCGAAGCCAGGGGAGGAACGCACCCGGATCGTCCAACGACGAATCCAGAAGGACCGTGCGTCTCGAAGGAAGCTGCAGCTGTAAGCGAGGGATTACCTCGACGTCGAAGCCGAAGACCCGTAACCAATCGGTGACTCGGTAATTGGAAATCCGGCTTAGCGCAAACACTTGAAAGAGGCTCGGGCTGAAGCTCCCATGACGGAGATCGTAATAGAGGTTGTGGGGTAGGTAATGAGGTGACGATCGGCCAAAGAGCTCCGCTGATCGTTGCGATGCCTTGTGCAGCGTGAGATTCTTGCTCGCCAGAATGGATTTGGCGCGTTCTGCAAGCTTTGTGTTCGATCCTGCCTCACTCGTGGGGGGCACTGACGGACCTCTCGTCGCATCTTTCTCGCGAGAAGGTCCCCCCTCCAGCGCCGGTCAAAAGTCAGAGTTCAGCAGAAGCCACTGCAACCCGAACTAGATTTTCCGATCGCTCAATCTGCTCGCAGAGATTTGTTTCGGTTTAAACAGGTCGCCTTGGCGGTGTCACAAATATCTGCAAGTTGCCCGGAATTTCGGACAGGGGCATCGATTTCCGCCAAGAATAGACAGTTTCAGACAGTCGCCAACAGGGTTATAGGTGAGATCGTGGTCAGAAATCCGACCAGCTTGCTGCCAGTTAGTCTGATCGAGGACTCGGCAATCGTTGAGAATACTCGAGGGAGTATTTCGGATTTCCGAACAAGACTGAATCCCTGTGGACAAAACGGCTAACTTGCGCCTAACATACCGCAACGCCAACCTGAGCCGTTCCCAATGTTGGCCCTGCCGTCGAGTTCCGAAGCTGGTAAGCGTCTCCGCGCAAAGCGCGAGCGACGCCATTTATCCATTCGCGATGTCGAAAGATTCAGCCAACGAATCGTAGAGGAAAAGAAAAATCCGGCATACTATGTGCCGCACAATTGGGTAAGCGACCTCGAAAACGGGAAGTCCAAACCACGCCTCGCGAAGTTCCACAGCCTCAGCCTTATCTACGAATGCGATATCGGCGAGATCCTCGCCCTATTTGGGCTCAATGTCGGCGACTTGGATAGAGAAAAGGGATTGATAGCGCTGCCCGACACACACCTCGCCGGGCACGCCCTATCGCGGGCGAACCCGATTGTGCCGACATCTCTCAAATTGCAAGATAAGGTTCTTTTAGAACGGACCAATCTCGTTCGCCGAATGTTTCAGGAATTGGGTGAAATGCCTTTGTTCTTGGAACAGCAGGCCGGCATCCGCGACGTCCTTTATGGTTACGTCGGGACCGAGGACTACACGCTCGATCCGCTGATCCGGCCCGGTGCATTCGTTCAGATTGATCCGCATCAAAACAAGGTCGTCAAGAACGTGGGGCCGAGCGAATACGACCGTCCCGTCTACTTTGTCGAGCTTCGCGACAATCGTTACGCCTGCAGTTGGTGCGACTACGAAGGGAGCCGCTTACTGCTTGTCCCGTCCCCCATGTCGCCGGTGCCCATCCGGTCCTTTCGTTATCCTCAAGATGCCGAGATCATTGGTCGCGTCACAGGGTTTGCGATGCTGATTGCCGAGATGCGCACAGATGCTTCGGCCACGCCTTCTCAACCGTAAGAAATTCGCGGGCCCTGCACCAATCGGGAGGTTAAGACATGTCGAGAGCGGTAACGGTAATCGGTGGTTCATCTGGTCTGCGCCAAGGCATTTCGGTGGGTCCGCACCACCTGCTCGCGGATGAACCAAAGACTTCAGGGGGGAGCGATGCTGGGCCAGATCCATATGAGTTGCTGCTGTCTGCGTTGGGATCATGCACGAACATGACTCTTCGTATGTACGCCGACCGCAAAAAGTGGCCGCTTAAGGAGATTCGCGTCGCCCTTACACATTCGAAGAACTATGCCAATGACTGCGTCAACTGTGAGCAACCGGCAGCAAAGCTCGATCGAATCGAGAGGCGAATTACACTGATTGGCGAGCTGTCCGCGGAACAAAGGCAAAGGCTTTTGGAGATCGCAAACCTTTGTCCGGTGCACAAATCGTTAACTTCGAGGATCGATATCCAGACTGAATTGGTCAACCCGTCCTTGTAAGCGATAATAAGTTCCGAAACATAACCGCGGGAAAGAGCGGAGGTTCCATGTCCAATATTTTGTCGGCGGGTACGCCGGCACCTGAGTTCACTTTGCATGTCACGCCGGACCAGATGCTGTCGCTCAAGGAACTGCGCGGCAGACCTGTTATCCTGGCTTTCTATCCAGCCGACTGGAGCCCGGTGTGCGGGGACCAGATGGCGCTCTACAACGAGATCCTGCCCGAATTTCACCGATTCAACGCCGAGTTGATGGGAATTTCCGTGGACGGCGTTTGGTGCCACGCCGCATTTTCACGCGATCGCAAGCTCCACTTTCCGTTGCTTGCTGATTTCGAACCCAAAGGCGCTGTGTCGAAGCTTTACGGAGCATTCCGCGACGGAGAAGGAATCTCCGAGCGCGCGCTCTTCGTCATCGACAAAAAGGGGACTATTACCTGGAGCTATGTCTCTCCGATCGCGGTCAATCCGGGTGCCGACGGCATTCTTGAAGCGCTCGAGAGCCTTCCGAAATGAGGTTGTTATGGCAACACTGAAAGTCCCAGTCGGACCTGCCGACCACTCGCAAGGTCCCGCCGACGCCCCGGTTACTTTGGTCGAATATGGCGACTACGAATGCTCTCACTGTGGACATGCATACCCGATCATCAAAGCGCTTCAGAAGAAGTTGGGAAAACAGTTGCGGTTTGTCTTTCGAGACTTCCCGCTGCGAGAAATACATCCAAACGCCGAGGTCGCCGCCGAAACGGCTGAGTTTGCCGCAACCCATGGCAAGTTCTGGGACATGCATGACCTGATTTTCGAGAACCAGAATTCTCTAAGCGAGCAAATGCTCGAGGAACTGGCGCATCGTCTCACGCTTGATAGGCAAGCCCTCAGGGACGCACTAAGGTCCGGCACCTTTGCCGAGCGCGTGCAGGGGGACTTTTCCAGCGGCGTACGCAGCGGGGTAAACGGTACGCCGACATTTTTTATCAATAGCCAGCGGCACGATGGCGACTTCGAACTGGAGACGCTTCTCCAGGTGATCCAGAAAATGATTCACGGCCACAAATGAACGAGATGGAAAACCACGACGAGGTCTACGCCGGGGTGATGGATCAGTGTCAGGGCGTCACTAAACACATGTGCAAGGCCGAAATCTTTCGCAATGGCATCCTCCGTCTCCTGGCACCAGGCTTGAGAAAGCTGTGATTTCGTATTCCGGCAGGAGTTGGTCGGGGCTGGTCCTTTCGTCGCACGCCGCGAAGTTTCTCCGTGGCTTCTTCAAGCGGCAACTTTCCAAAAACGGTCGCTAGAATTGATCCTTCCTGATCAGCGTTTGGTCTCGATCGAAATCGAAGGTTATCCTGCGCTCTCCAAAAACCACCGGCAAGTCATAGGTGAGACGAATCCAGCATTTCCCGATACAGTCCAGTGGGTTCCCGCTATCTTTGTGGGGCCACACCAAAGACGGACTTGCATATTCAATACGACCCAAAACGATGGGCATGCGTTCACCTACTTGAGCTCTTCCAAACGCGTCCAAGAGTTTCTCCCGAAAGATGTGGCCGGACGGATCGACGACTCCAGCCACAATTACGGAGACCAAGAGCAGACCGGTACGAACCCAACGCCGGGGGTCCGCCCACCTCCAACCGTCCAAGACCCATGTTGATAGCGCCACTAGCGCGATAGCAAACGCCAATCCGATCCACACATTAGATTCTTTTAGCTCCTCCCAGATACCGGAATTGACCTCGGAGTAAATGCTTGTACTAAAGTACCGAACGACATGCTTCAGCAAATCGCATGCCAGCTCAATCATCAGCCCAAAAACAATCGGCAGACCAATCCGTGCCACGACAAGAGGAATTATCTTTGGCTTCTCTGCGCTTAGCATCTAGTTCCTCCTCCAAACCATTTGCTGCCCCCACCCCTCCGCCCTGAATGCTTTTCGCGGGAGATTCCCAATTTCAATGTTGAATTATCGCTCACAGTATTGTCATGTTTGCAGAGCGATTTCAGGTGGTTCCGGAGACCCCTGAACGGAGAGCGGAACGCCTTCAACTCGAATTTCTCAACTCGGCAGGCCTGCCTGTCTTGTTGCGCCGTGAACGGCACCCATAAAACTTGCGTATAACCAGCCAAACTGCAATCGGTCAGATCCTATTTGTCGGGAGCCATTCGCCAGGGCCAAGAAGGGTGCGCACGCGTGTACTTACTGGAGCCTTAAGACTTTCCACGGCGATAACAACTTGGAACCGGCGTTCGGATCGTTGGCCAGTGGATGGGAATGTTTTTGACCGAAGAGCGAAAGCGGGATAGAAACCTGGCAAGAGGAGCTGCCGACCCCTTCCGCAGCCGCTGTGGAGTATGTCATGTCAACCAGCCAACATTCACACCTATCGCTCGTTTCCGGCATCGGTCGGGAGAAATCCGAGCCATCCGATGGAGACTACGAACCGACGATCGGGTTAAGGGCAGTCGCGAAGATTTTGGACTGCTCGGCCGAGCAGTGCCGGCGCCTTGCCGAGGCCAAGAAGATTCCTGTGTTTCGAATCGGCTATCGATGGAAATCCACCGCCTCCGCCATTGTCAGGTGGCGGGAAGAACAGCTAGCATTGATACGCCATTCGCGTCCTTCTGAGGAAAGGTAATCAGTGAGGACGAGATATCAACATGGAACGATTGAATTGAAAGAACGCGCCCGAGGTCCTGCACTCTGGCAATTCCGCTGGCGGGATAAAACCGGCAAAAGAATGTCAGAGGACATCGGCACAACGATTGAGTACAAAACGAGGTCCGCGGTTGATCGGTGTTCCAAGGTCGCGTACCTGAGAATGAAACTCAACCGTGACCAACCGGCAGAACCGGATGAGAGGTTTGGCGTTGTCCTTGAGAGGTATGTCCAGGAAGAGATCCCGAAGCGTTTCTCGACCAGGCATGCATACCTTTCCTACATCAACAATCACATCCGTCCCAAGTGGGGCGAATTCTCGCTAACCCAAGTAAAACCGTTGGCCGTTCGCGACTGGCTCAAAGCAATCCTGGACAAAAAAGGCAAGCGTCCATTGGCCAGCAAAACGAGAGGCCATATCAAGGGGCTCATGCATCGGATCTTCGATTGCGCCATGCTGTGGGAGTACCTGCCCCCGGACCGTAATCCTATGTCTCTGGTGCGAATCGAGGGCAGTTCGAAGCGGAGAAGGAAACCGCGAATTCTCACTCCCGAGGAGTTCGCAATTCTCATCGCTTCGGTGGACCGGGAACCGTGTCACACCATGGTGATCCTGGCCCTCTGCACCGGGGTGAGATGCTCGGAGTTGGTCGCTTTGAAGTGGAGCGATTTTGATTGGCAAAGCCTGTCCGTCTATATTCGCCGGGCGATCGTTTCCGGTCGTGTCGACGATGTGAAGACCGAATACTCGGAGGCGCCGCTGCCGCTCGATCCAGCGTTGGCAGAGGTGATTTTCGAGTGGAGGCGGAAGACCGAATTTTCCGCCGACACGGACTTCGTTTTCGCATCGCCTTTCATGGCCGGAGAAAAGCCCTACACACCCTGGAACATGCAACACAACCATCTGAGCCCGGCCGCAGTCAAAGCCGGCCTAGGTCCGATCGGCTGGCATACGCTTCGCCACACCTACAGGGCGTGGCTCGGAGACAATGGCGAGCCGCTCACGGTGCAGAAGGAACTCATGCGGCACGCATCCATTCAGACCACGCTCAATACGTATGGCGGAGGGATGATGGACTCAATGCGGGAAGCGCATGGGCGGGTGGTGAAGCAGGCGATGGCGCGTTAATGGACGTCAGTGGACGTCAGCCCATCGCTTAAGTGTTTTGAAGTCAATAAGATACTGGCGGAGAGAGTGGGATTCGAACCCACGTTACCCTTTCGAGTAAACACGCTTTCCAAGCGTGCGCCTTCAGCCACTCGGCCATCTCTCCGGCGTGAATCGGATGGAAGGAACGACTCTTAAAGAGGCTTCTGCTCAGCCGCAAATCCTGGCGACACCACGGCTGCTTCGTTCGGTTCAATTCTATGGGCGAAGTCATCGAAACCGCAACTTGAAAGGAGACTTGCTAAGGATGACGGGAATCTGAAGAGCAGGAATCTTATTGAAGTTTTGCCGCAGGATCTGTGCTCACAGCTGGCGCCGAACCAGATACAGACGATCCGCTCGAAGAGGCACCCGCCGCCGCCGCTTTCGCGGCACCGCTCTCAACCGGTGGCGGCAGAGGAGGCACTTTCGTGTTGTCGACTACATGATGATTTAGGCAATACAACGCCAGTTCCAGACGATCTGCCACCCCAAGCTTGTCATACACTTTGCGCAGGTAATTCTTCACCACTTGTTCCGTGGTGCCCACGCGCAATGCAATCTCTTTGTTCTTCATGCCCTGGGTCACGCACGAAACGATCAGCGTTTCTTTGGGAGTCAACTGGACCTTCGGTCGCGATCCCGCAGGCCGGCTCGTCTGGTTGCGGTATGCTTCCATGACCCAGTGGATGCCCTGACTGTCGAGCCAGGTCTCCCCAGCTACCACCTTGCGCAGGCACTCCACCAACAGCTCAGGTTCCACTTCTCGCGACACAATGCCGTGCGCTCCCCGGCGGAACAACTCCAACGTCAACTCTTCATCGGCGCCCGGGGTCACCACCACGACGCGCAACTGCGGGTTCTGCCGCAGCAGATCGGCCACCGCGTCCACCGGATTCGGAGTCAGAGCCGCTTCGAAAATCAGTACATCCGCAGTAAACTTCGCTGCCGCGGACTGCGTTTGCGCCAGCGTTTCCGCCTGCCCAACCACGCGAATGTCATCTTCCAGCGCGAACACCTTGCGCAGACCGGCGCGGAAAATGGCCTGCGTATCGGCCAGGATCACTCGGACAAACTGGCCTTTGCCGCCGTCTTCGCCTGCTCCGAGATTTTCTTCCACGCTAACCGGAATGGTAACCATTCAGTCCCTTGCGCCTATGCTCGTTCAAAATGGTATTCGTCAATCACTACGCCCACACCGCGCCGGCCCCGATCCTCGAAGCTGCGCACGACCCGCCCACGGCAGTCGATCTGTACATCCTTCCGGGCGCCCACGACATCGCCCGGCAACAAAATCGTGAACTCCACCATCGAGCCCACGGGAACATCTTTGTCCATGGCAAAGAGCACGCCGTTGGCTGAGATGTTTTCCGTCTCTGCCGAATACGCGCTGCCCTGGCTTTTTACCGACGCTGAGAGATGCAATGGAAAGCGCGGCGCACTCTGCATATCCTCGTAGTGTCCCGACTTGGCCTGCGCCTCGGTCATCGGTGCTGTGCCTTCCGTTGCCACGCTGAGAAGACCCTTTCCTTCCGGGAGCGCCGTTCCGCTTCCGGACTCTCATCCAAGCTCAAGGGCAGCGTACACCCACGAATCCGCCAAATAAAGTTACCGAAGTCATTGAACAAATGGGGATAACTGCTTTTATTTGAATGGATTACAAGGTATTCCAAGGGCGGGATGCGGGCCTGAAACAGCCTGTCGGATGGGTCGATTTCCGGTCAAATCCGGGTCAATTTCCGGTGATTGTCGGAGATAAAACGGCGCAGCAAAAGTCAGGGACTGAATGCTGAGTACCGAGGTTCTTAGAACTTCGTCACCTCAGTGAAGTTGAACTCTTTCACCTTCATTGCCGGTACCACCATGTCGAACGATTCTTCTCCGCACGAGCGCACTGGCGTGCTCATGGCCTCGACTTTCGACAGCATGTGAATCAGGCTCTCGTTGAAGCGGAAATTTCGGACTCCGCCCTGCACGCGCCCGTTCTCCACCAAGAACGTGCCGTCGCGGGTCATTCCGGTCAGCATCTTTTCGAACGGCTCCACTTCGCGGATATACCACAGCCGCGTCACCAGCACTCCGTGTTCGGTTGACGCAATCATCTGCTCGACTGTCTGCGGATCGCCCACCGGGGCGAACACAATATTCAACGGCATCTCTCCCATCTCGTTGGGCAACGCGAAACCGTGGCCTGTCGCCTCGATCGGACCAACTTTATTTTTATGTTCCGAGCGCTTCATTCTCTCGGCTGTCGCGCGTGCATAGACCACGCGCTTCACGATTCCGTTTTCCACCAGCCCCACTCTCTGCCGCTGCACACCTTCGCCGTCAAACGGAGACCCTGTCTGCAAAGGATGAGCCACGTCATCCCAAATCGTGATGTTGTTGCCGAACAACTTCGTACCGATTCGTCCCGTCAGAAAAGAGCGCTGATCGAGAATCGCCATGCCCGAGTAGTCCCAGAACATGAATCCCACAATGTCGAGCACGGCCGCAGGCTCCAGGATCACCGTGTATTTCCACGCCGGAATCTCCCGCGGACGCGCCGAATCCAGCGCCTTCTGCGCCGCCACTTCAGCCAGCGCCAGCGGATTAAGATTCGCCACATCCGGCGAGTTCGCCTTCTGCCAGCCGGAAGAATCCGCCGCCAGCATGGTGATCGAGATTTCAGCCGATGTCTGCGTATGCCAGCGGCTCAGCCCGCGCGAGTTGAAGATCCCCTCCAAAGACTCCGCGCTGGAAAAGACTCCGGCAGCAGTGAGCTTGTGCTTTTGCGCCACGCCAACGATCTTGCTAACACCCTCAGCCCGCAATTCAGGAGTGATGTCCGCAGTCTGCTGAAAATGCCGGGAGGGAACAACTTGTGTGAGGACGGGCGTCCCGTCCGCGCCGTCCGCAGAGCGGGCGTCCGGCATGGGCAAAAGATCTACATCTGGATGCTGCACCTTCGCCAAACTCTCAGCCGAGCGCACCACTTGCCGCAAACTTTCTTCATCAAACTTGTTGGTAAAAGCCCGCGCCGTCCGCCCGCCAAACACGCTGCGCACCGAGACCACATGATTCTCCTCCGCCACGTTCTGGTGAATCGTGTTGTTGGCAAAGCGCGTCAGCGCAAACCGGCCGCCCGAGAAAAGCACCTCAACCTCATCCGCGGATGAGAGTTTCTTGATACGGTCGAAGATCTCGCCAGCTTGTTCGTGAGTCAGCATTACTTGCCTTGCATTCCTCTGTGTCCTCTGTGGTGAACTAGCTCTTAAACGCGCTCCCCACTTTAATTCCCCGAAACCGTGACGGCGCCGCACCGTGACCCGTCCCCATCACCTGCTGCGGCTGCCCTTTTCCGCAATTCGGAGTTCCCCACAGCGTCCACTCCTCGCGCGAGCAAATCGCATCCAGCGCATTCCAGAACTCAGTCGTGATCCCCGAGTACGACGGGTTCTTCACCATGCGGACGCGCTTGCCATTCTTGATTTCCCAACCAATTTCGCACCCGAATTGAAAGTTGTAGCGCTTGTCGTCAATCGACCATGAGCGGTTGGTCTGCATGAGGATGCCATGATCAGTCCCCGCAATCAGTTGCTCAAGGCTCAGCGGTTTCTCTCCCGGCAACAAGCTGATGTTCGTCATCCGGATCATCGGCAGCCGGTTCCATCCCTCCGCGCGCAGCGTTCCTCCGGAGCGGTTCTCGCCGATGGTGTGCGCAGTTTCCCGCGAACTGAGATAGCCCGTGAACAGCCCGTTCGTGATAATCGGCGTACACTGCGCCGCCACTCCCTCATCGTCAAACCCAAACGTACCCAACCCCGGACCATGCTCCTGGCGCGCATCGGCAACCACATTCACCAATTCGCTGCCGTAACGCAGCTTGCGCAGCTTATCGATAGTCAGAAAGGAGGTCCCCGCAAAATTCGCTTCCATCCCCAGCACACGATCCAGTTCAATCGGATGTCCCACCGATTCGTGAATCTGCAGCCCGAGCTGCGAGCTGTCGAGAATGATGTCGAACTTCCCTTCCGGACACTGATCGGCGTGATGCAGCGCCACTGCTTCTTCCGCAATGCGCCGCGCGTTCTCCACTAACTTCAGCTCCTCGATCAGTTCATATCCTTTGTTCTGCCATTGCCCGCCGTACGAGTTCGGAAACGACCGCTTCTGAATCTCGTTCCCGGCAAACGCATACGCCGCATATCCCGCGCCCGTCGAAAGCTTGGTCTGGTGAATGTCCGCGCCCTCCGACGACACGAACCACTGCTCTTCGCGATTAAAGTTCAGATTGGTCTCCGCCAAAGTAATCCCCGCGACCGAACATAGCTCCGCATCTATCTTCAACAGCAACTCAATATTCTTTTCGACGGAAACCGTGAAAGGATCGATCTTGTAAGGCGTGCTCCACTCCGCGACCGCAGGTTTTTCCGGCGCGAGGCGCACATCCTCCTGCTTCACGCGCGCCGAGGCGCGCGCAATCTCGACCGCCTGCGCTGCAGTCGCTTCGACCGCGCCCCGCCCCAACTCCGAAGAAGCGGCGAAGCCCCATGCCCCGTCGGCAATCGCGCGCACGCTCATCCCCACCGACTCCGCGTCGGACGCACTGCCCACCTTCCCGTTCTTGGTCGTGAGCGCACGGCTCCGCTGCGCGACCACGCGCACGTCGGCATAGCTGGCCCCACGCAACGCGGCGATGTCCAAGGCCCAGTTGGCAATGTGCTTCATGGAAGAGTTCGAATGTACCACATGGATCGATGTCCACCGCTGTTCTGGAGTTCAGTGAACGCTTCGCCGACTATGTCAGGATTTTGAAAATAGTTGTGGGATTCGCAGCAAAGGGAGGCTGTGCAACGGTCTCCCACCACTCAGTTTCGCTCACAGCCCCCGGCAGGTGGTTTGGCAGGGATTTCATCAACTCTGTCCAACCTTTCATCTCCTCATTCACTTCAATTGTTCCTTCATGTGTGACGAACCCAGCACAGATTAGGTCAACCGTATAGCAATCTCGTTTATAAGCAACAACGCCTGTCACCTCACTCCACACCAAGCTGGCTGTGCTAACTGACCCGTCGCCATGAGGGACCGTTACAGTGAGCCCCACCCGATCAAAATGAATTCTCGCCTTTGGTTGACCGTGGCGGACTGTTCGCCAGCGTTCTACGATTCGACTAGGCCAGTCGGGTCTGAGGGTCTGCGTCTTCACGGAAATAAAACGTCTCTACGGAGTACCAGCCGCCGTCTCAAGCCCTTTCCTGATCGCCAGCAATTCCTTCAGCACCCCGCGCAGCTTGGTCGACTCCAGCGCATTCGCCCCATCCGACTTCGCCTCTTTCGGATTGTCGTGGACTTCCATGAACACTCCGTCCACGCCCGCCGCCACCGCGGCGCGCGAGAGCAGAGGAATGAACTCCGGTTGCCCTCCGCTCACCGCCGGACCATTCCCCTCGGACTGCGATGACGGCAACTGCACCGAATGCGTCGCATCGAAGACCACCGGCGCAAACTTGCGCATGATCGCCAGCGATCGCATATCGACCACCAGATTGTTGTATCCGAAACTCGCCCCGCGCTCGGTCAGAAAGACCTGAGTGTTCCCCGCGTCGCGGCACTTCTCCACCGCGTGCCGCATATCCCACGGCGAAACAAATTGCCCCTTCTTGATATTGACTGGCCGCCCACTCAGCGCCGCGGCCACCACCAGATCGGTCTGGCGACTGAGAAACGCCGGAATCTGCAATACATCCGCCACCTCGGCGACCTTGCCCACGTCCGCAGTCTCGTGCACGTCGGTGAGCACCGGCACGTTCAGTTCGTTCTTGATCTTCTTTAGAATCCGCAGCCCTTCCTTGATCCCGGGCCCGCGAAAGCTGCGGATCGACGTGCGGTTCGCCTTGTCGTAGCTCGCCTTGAAAATAAACGGGAAACTCAGGGCCTTCGTGACGCCCTTAATGATTTCCGCCATCCGCATCGCGTGCTCTTCGCTCTCAATCACGCACGGCCCCGCGATCAGAAAAAGATCGCCAGATCCTACTTGAATGTCTCCGACTTGAAATGCAGTAATCAGATCAGCCCCTCTTCACCCCGAGATCGAATACAGAAAAATCGTGAGGAAGTCGCCAAGTCCTTCTCTGGGTTCTCAGCAGCCTTTCTCTGCGAACTCAGCGGTAATGCTTTTCCCCCTACCGCCGCGTAACTTTCTCCGGCCGATGGAACATCTCGACCGCGGCCGTTTCCTTCTCCGCGCGCCGCTTCACTCCATACTCATACGCCGCTCCCACAAACGTGCTGAACAACGGATGCGGCTCCAGCGGCTTCGACTTGAACTCGGGATGAAACTGGCACCCAATAAAATGTGGATGATCGGGCAGTTCGACCATTTCCACGTAAGTCCCATCGGGCGTCGACCCCGAGATGCGCAGCCCAGCCGCCGTCATCGGCTCTTCGTACTCGCGGTTGAACTCGTAACGATGCCGATGCCGCTCGCTGATCTCCAGCTTCCCATAAATCTTGTGGGCCAGCGTGTTGGGCTCGATCTTGCAAGGCCATGCTCCCAGCCGCATCGTCCCGCCCAGTTCCTCCACCCCGCGCAACTCGCGCAGCTTGTAGATCACGCGATGCGGCGTCGCCGGATCGAACTCGCTCGAGTTCGCCTCCGCCAACCCCACTACGTTGCGCGCAAATTCAATGCACGCCGTCTGCATCCCCAGACAGATTCCAAAGTAAGGAACTTTTTTCTCGCGCGCATACCGGATCGCCAGCAGCATCCCTTCAATGCCCCGCTTGCCGAATCCCCCGGGCACCAGAAGCCCGTCATAGCCTTCGAGTTGCGCCTCGTACCCGTCGCCGTCCGCGTTTTCCAGACCCTCGGCCTCGATCCAGTTGATCTGCAGCTTCAGGTTGTGCGCCAACGCCCCGTGTACCAGCGCTTCCTTCAGCGATTTGTACGAGTCTTCATACTCGACGTACTTCCCGACGATCCCGATCGTAACCGTATCCTTCGGGTTATAGACGCGGTGAACAATGTCCTCCCACTTCGACAAGTCGCGGTCTTTCGCTTCCATGTGCAGGAGTTTCAGCACCAGCGTGTCCACGCCTTCATTGGCGAACACCAGGGGCACTTCGTAAATCGACGCCACATCCTTCGCCGTGATCACGGCCTCATCCGGCACGTTGCAGAACAGCGCAATCTTCGACTTGATCTCCTTCGCCAGAAACCGGTCGGTGCGGCACAGCAAAATGTCCGGCTGAATTCCAATGCTCAAGAGTTCCTTCACCGAGTGCTGCGTGGGCTTGGTCTTGAGTTCCTGCGCCGCCGCAATGAACGGCACCAGCGTGACATGCACAAATAACGTGTGCTCCCGGCCCAACTCCTGCCGCATCTGTCGGATCGCTTCCATGAAGGGCAGCGACTCGATGTCGCCCACCGTCCCGCCAATCTCGACGATGGCGACATCCACGTCCTGCGCCACCTTCTTCATTGCCGCTTTGATCTCGTTGGTGACGTGCGGAATCACCTGCACCGTCTTGCCGAGATAATCGCCACGCCGCTCCTTGGCGATGATCTGCTCGTAGATCCGTCCCGTCGTCCAGTTATTGTCGCGAGAAAGCTTGGCGTGGGTGAAGCGCTCGTAGTGTCCCAGATCCAGATCGGTCTCGGCCCCGTCGTCGGTCACGAAAACTTCGCCGTGCTGAAATGGCGACATCGTTCCCGGATCCACGTTCAGGTAGGGATCGAACTTCATGATGTTGACCTTCATCCCCCGGCTCTCCAGCAGGCAGCCGATGGACGCCGCGGCCAATCCCTTGCCGAGTGAAGACACAACTCCGCCCGTCACAAAGATGTACTTCGCTGGCATCTCTTCCTCGCTTTAAATTGTTTTTGAAAAATGGTGCAGGTGGGGTGCACGATCAATTATGCCAGAACTGCCTGTGGAAAGAAACGAAGAATTGGGCGGGTCATGATAAATTTGCAGCGTGCGCCAGTTCCTTATCATCATGGCGGCCTTTCTACTGGCGGCTCCGGCCGCTGCCCAAACCACCGTCTCCTTTCCCACCGAAGACGGAGGCCTGGTGTATGCCGATGTTTACGGAGAAGCTGAGAGAGCAGTCGTACTGGCCCACGGCGGGCAGTTCAACAAGGAGAGCTGGAAGAAACAGGCGCAAATGCTCGAGGCGGCAAAATTTCGGGTCCTGGCCCTCGATTTCCGCGGCTATGGCAAATCAAAAGGCCCCGGTGATTCCGACCCGATGGACGCTCCGCTTTACCAGGACGTTCTCGCCGCCGTCCGCTATCTGCGAACCTCTGGTGCGAAGAGCGTGTCGGTGGTTGGAGCCAGCATGGGAGGCTGGGCTGCCGGCGATGCCTCCGTCGCTTCGCAGCCGGGTGAAATCGATCGCGTGGTATTTCTGGGCTCTGCGCCCGGTCGCCCAGCCAACCAACTCAAGTGCCCCAGCCTGTTCATCGTTGCACGCAACGACGCCAGCGGAGATGGACCACGTCTCCCCGGAATCCGCGAACAGTACGAAAAAGCTCCCCAACCAAAAGATCTAATCGTTCTTGAGGGCTCTGCCCACGCTCAGTTTCTATTCCAGACCGACCAAGCCGACCGCGTGATGCGCGAGATCCTTCGCTTTTTGTCCGCGAAGTAATCTCCAAGGCGGGTGCCCCATTTCTCGCGCGCTCTCTGCGCGAGAACTGGGGAATCCTGTCTTTCCGCTCGCCCAGTTCTCGTCCGGCGCGTTGACTATCTGCTTCCACTCAGCGAGAATACTTAAGGCCGTCCGCAACGGACAGCCCGTAGTGTCCCCCTCAAACAGTGGGCCTGTGGCGCAGCTGGGAGCGCGCTTCCATGGCATGGAAGAGGTCGTCGGTTCGATCCCGACCAGGTCCACCAAATCTCTGAACAACTTAAACGGGGTGTGAGTATCCGGATCCGCCGCGCTTGCGTCATGGTTGTGACTCCCGGCTGCGCGCTAGCGTGTCAGAGCGTATAATCCGCGGGGTCAACGGCATGTCTAGCCATGCCCTGGAAAGGAAGAATCGACATGGGCGATCTGATTGACGTTGCTGGCCTCGGGAAGCTCTCGATCGCATCCAAGAAGGATGCCAAGCTGCTGCTGGTGTTTGGCGGCATCCCTGTGGATGAGATAGAGTTCGACGGTGTTCAGCGCAAGACGCCGATTTACGTTTCGAGTGGCGTCTACATGTGGCCGTTCATGAACGACATCAAGGACAAGTATCACATCTTCGTTTCGGTCAGCAATGATGTGAACGGAACTAAGGCGTATGAGTCGGTGATCAGCAAGCTCAAGGAGAACAACGTCGCCGTTCCGTCCAAACAGATCCTGTATCTCTTTTCGGGCGGCCAGGCGCCTGGGGTGGACCTGCTGACCAGCAAAGGCGCGGAAACGTTCTCGTTGATCTTCCTGGTCGACATCTGGATGGGCATCGGCAAGAAATCTGGCTCCAGGTCGCCGGACTTCTATACGCAGCTGGTCAATAAGCACGCGGACCTGATCTACTACGTCCACACATCAGGCGGGGCCGCGAACAATGATGCCAGAGACACCCTCGTGAGAAAGTTGGGGCCGAGTGCGATCTTGGTTCAAGGTCAAGCCGGGGAGGACGGGATGCAAACCCACCTGCGAACGAATGCGGTGGCCGTCCGCAAGATCCCAAGAAATGGGCAAACGAAACCGTGAGTTGATGCTGTTCCTTCTTGCGAGCGCCGGACCCTCTCCGACAGCGCCTACTTGATCGGGAGCGGCCGAGCGCCGCAGGAACCAGCATTGCATTAGACATTCGACGGTGTCGGATAAAGTTCTCACGATGCGCGCTTAGGGCCGGATCTCAATCGGCGTCCCATCCGCCACGGCCAGCCAGATTTCGTCGATCTCCTGATTGGTGACCGCGATGCATCCATCGGTCCAATCCTTCGCCCGGTGCCCGGCGCCCACCCAGCTGTAACCGTTCGGCAGTCCGTGCACAAACACGTCTCCACCTGGGGAGACGCCATTCTTCCGCGCCGCGGCGCGGTCGCGTGCGCTGGGATAAGAAATATGAATCGACTTATAAAACTGACTATGCGCGTTGCGCGAATCGAGAACGTACTCTCCTTCGGGAGTCTTGTGATCGCCCTGCCGCGTCTTCGCTCCCATTGGATCTCCGCCCAATGAGACGTTGTACGTCTTGATGACTTTCCCCTGGCTCAGCAGTTGCAACGTGCGCTCTTTCTTGAGAACGATAACCCGGTCCGCATGCAGCGGCTTCGGCGTGGTCTGTGCGAGAACGAACCCGCACCACAACAAAACCGCCAAGCCCGCAAGAACCCGCGTCCGCATCCTCGGGATTATAGCGGTGCAATTTCGCGAAGTGTTACGCTGATGAAGTGACACTCCCAAATCGCAAACCAATCATCAGGGCAGGCTCTCGCCTGTCCCGCCGGCGCGAAGCGCGGCGGCTCCGAGCAAACCTTGTCCAACTGATATCGTTTTGTGCCGTATTCTTCGTCCTTCCCGCCTCCGCCGCCAACTGGACGGTCCAAGCGGAGCCCACGCTCCTGGTCAACGGTGGTCCCGTTCTGTTTCGGGTGAAGCCGCCCGTCAAGATCGAATCCCTCACCGCCGTATGGCTCGGCCACCAGTTCGCCTTCAGTTACGACGCGTCGACGAAAACCTGGTTCGCCCTGGCCGGCATTAATCTAGATACGACTCCCGGCACGTACCCACTCGAATTGACCGCCGCGTCTACATCGAGCAAGACTCCATTGTCGTCCACCCGTATGACGTTGACCCACAGGTTCGCCGTGGTCGACGGGAAATATCCCAAGCTGCCCGGCAAGCTGAGCGTCGAGGGTAAGTTTACCGAGCCAGATCCCGAACAGCAGAAGCAGATTGAGGAAGCCAGCCAGGTAAAGAAGGACTACTTGAGCCGGGTTACGCCCGAGCGCGAGTGGTCCGGGCAATTCGCCGCGCCGGCGGATGCCGAAATTTCTGACGTCTTCGGTATCCGGCGCGTCTTTAACGGCAAGACTCAGAGCACGCATTACGGCCTGGATTTCCGTGTCCACACCGGATCTCCCGTGACCGCGATGAATGACGGCACGGTGTTGCTGGCGCGGTTTCTTTACTACGAAGGCAACTTCGTCGTGATCGACCACGGCCAGGGCTTGCTGACGCTTTACTTGCATCTCTCCGAGCTTAAGGTGAAGGAAGGGGATGCGGTGAAGCGCGGACAGGTGGTGGGACTGAGCGGCGGAACCGGACGCGCCACCGGTCCACACCTTGATGTCAGGGTTCGCTGGCAAGGGATTTATCTCGATCCCGCGCGGTTGCTGCAGTTGCCGCTGCCCTGAGCAAAATCCATTGGTGAGCCTGCTTTGATCCGTCGCTTGACGCCTTGGGAGATGCATCAATTTTTTTTCTGCTCGATCCTGCAAAATACTGATTCTTTTGTGGTTATGCGAACGGGATGTGCCCTCCGGTCTACAAAATCTTGATTCGACGAGACTTGTGGCTAAAATATTAAGGAATAAGGGTTTAGATATGCATTCTGGGCTTCTCTGCTGAGAAGGGGAACTGGCGCCGGACTGCGTTGGATCGGTGCGCACAGTCCCATTGTGAGCTTTCCATATCCTCAGTCAAGGTTGTACGTCACACGATTGAAGTATTTTTCTGTGGAGGGCTGTGGAAAAGGCGAAGAGGGGTTGGGCTAGCGCCCTAACACTGCAACGCACTCTTAGGACTACCGCTAGTGGGGCGGACAAAGTACCTCAGGGGCTGAACAGTATGCTGAAAACTCAGTTGGTCGCCGAAAAACGACGACGAGGGCTGAAGCCCCGATTAATTTTCAGCGGCTTACGCGGCCCTAAAGGGCCGCTCTTCCACGGTAGCGCCGACAAATCCGAGTTTTTCAGCAAACCGTGAAGCCCAGATCGGTTGAGGCCCGGATATCGCAGCGCTGAAAGCGCTGCGCCACCCAAAGCTAGTTCTATAGACTTCGCCGGCGCGGCTGAAAGCCGCACCCTTTCAAAACTAAAACCAAGATCGAGTTGGGACGGCACAGGTTTCGCGGCAGCGGGTTTTGCTCACGCGGAAAATTTCCGGCCGCGCAGCTCATTTTGCAACGATTCCTTTATCCCCAGGTTGCGGATCAGGCGGTGCAGGTAGTTCGGATGCACTCCCAGAATCGCCGCCGCCTCTACATAATTCCCACCGGTTTGCTCTACGGCGTCGGCGATCAACTGCTTCTTCAATTCTTTTATTCCGGCGTGATACTTCCCCTCATGCATCTCCGCTGGGGATTCCTGCTCCAGCAACGATTCCGGCAAATCCTCCAACAGCACCGCGTCCGACGATCCCATGACCAGCGCCCGTTCGATGGCATTCTCCAACTCGCGGACATTTCCCGGCCACTCGTAGTTCACCAGAGCTGCCATGGCCTCGCGTGACACCGCTTTGGGCTTCACCTTGCTGCGCTTGGCGTACTTCTGCACGAAATGCCGGGTGAGCATCGGAATGTCTTCCCGGTGCTCGCGCAGCGGGGGCATGGTCAGGCGCACGACGGCCAACCGGTAATACAAATCCTGGCGGAACTCGCCGGTACGCACGGCTTCGTTCAAGTCGCGATTCGTGGCCGCGATCAAACGGATGTCAACCTTGATGGTATGCGTCCCACCAACGCGTTCGAACTCGCGCTCCTGCAACACCCGCAGCAGCTTGACTTGCAGCGCGGGCGCCAGTTCTCCAATTTCATCCAGAAACACCACGCCTCCATCGGCAACTTCCAGCCGTCCTTTCTTCTGGACGGCCGCTCCGGTGAAGGCGCCACGCTCGTGCCCAAACAGATCGCTCTCCAGCAAAGACTCGGGAATCGCCGCGCAGTTAATCGCCACGAATGGCTTGTTCCCTCTGGGACTGTTGCGATGCAGGGCCCGCGCCACTAGTTCCTTGCCGGTTCCGCTTTCGCCTTCAAGCAGTACGGTTGATTCGGTGGGCGCGACCCGCGTCAGAAACTGAAAAATCTCCTTCATGCGTACGCCTTCACCCACCAGGCTCTGTTCCTGCCTCACTTCGGTGGTGAGCCGCTGGTTTTCCTGCTCCAGCCATTGCAGCCGCCGCGCATTGTCGAGCGCCACCGCGGAAATTCCGGCGATCGCCGCCAGCAACTGAAGGTGGTCCTCATGAAACCGGTTGGTGGCATTCGTGCTGTCGAGATAGATGCAGCCAATGCTCCTCTGAAACACCGTGAGCGGCACGCACAGCAGCGACCGAACCTCAGACGCCGCCAGGCTAGCCACGTCGCGGAGCTTTCCGCTGGGCACGTCCAGGCCCAGAATCGCAACGTTCTCTTTCATCACCTGGAGCGCAATCGTGCGGCTTACGCGCACCAGTTGCGGCTGCCCGGCCTGCCGCGTCCGCGCATACAGACAGTTGAACTCTTGTCCTGTGCCTTCGGCCAAAAGAATCGCGCCCCGGCCCGCCGGCACTACTTCGAAAATCAGGTCCAATAACTGTGCCTGCAATTCCTCCAGGCCGCGGATTGCATGCACCACGCGGCTGATCTTGAGCAGCGCATTCAAATTGCGCGCCACCTGTGACGTGGCCGGCAATTCTCGCAGCAAACGGTCCGGCTGCAGGTACATCACTTCTTTGGGATGAATGACCTTGGTCTCAGCCGTGGGATGGCTGTCATCGAACTCCACGCGGCTGGCAGGAAGCGGCTGGTCCTCGTCTTCCAGCAGAAATAAAAACACCGAGTCGCCGGTCGCGATCTCATCCCCGTGCCGCAGCCACTGTTCCTTCGCCGCCAGCCCGTTCACCAGAGTTCCGTTGCGGCTGTCCAGATCCTTGAGCTGAAAACGACCGTCTTCTTCCTGCCGAAGCAGGCAGTGTTTTCGCGAGACCGACGCATCGGCCACTGCCACCGCGTTCGTAGGGTCGCGGCCCAGCGTAGATTCCCCGTTGGGCAACGGAATGGTCGAGTCTTTTGAGGGTCCGGCTATCACCAAGAGTCTAGGGCGCAATCAGGGTCTCCCATTCCGTGGTGGAATTCTTATCACAGCGCGGGCGGAAATGCATGTCCGGCGTGAACCATTTCCAATATCCGAACAGCTAGTTCGACTATCCGTTCAGATAGCGCCGGACGCTCGTAGTCTGCCACCGGGCCTGGTTCGCCAAAGCTAAAAATGGTTTTATCAAACTGCAACGAAAGGAGTTGCCCCGTATTGTAGGATGGGATCCGCCACGGCCTTAAGGACTGGAATTCCGCGTGCACCTAAGAGAGGAGCGGAATCGGCAAAGCGATGGGGGAAGCGCTTTCAGCAGTACCGGCCGAGATCGCCAGTCAGAGGCTCGGGGGACCCCCTCATCGAGCCTCTGGCTTTTTTCTTTTCTGCGGCTGATTCTGCGCGACCACTGGGGCTAAAGAGAGTGCTGAAAAATTGTTGGTCGAAGAAAAACGACGACGAGGGCTGAAGCCCAGATTGATTTTCAACGGCTCACGCGGCCCTAAAGGGCTCTTCCACGGTAGCAACGACAAAGCCGAGTTTTTCAGCAGCCTGTAAAGCCCGGGTGCTTTGCCATAGGAGCGTCGCGGCGCTGAAAGCGCCTCTCTCCACGGCGGCTGGGTCCACCTTCTAACTCGCCGCAGCCTCGCAGGCGGAACCTTGACCCGATGCAATTGGGGCCAAGACGGCTACTCCATCCCGATAACTCACCGTCCGGCCTGAAATCGCCGGAACTCTTTCGCCCGGGACCAGAATGCCAATCAAGTTCAGCGGATCGGCGGCCGACAGAGTCAGCGTCTCTCCGCTTAGCGGCAGCCCGCGCATCGCTCGCACCGATTCCACCGCGACCGGTAACGCGAACTGCTCGCCCATGAATCCATCCACAAACCGCCCGCCGCGAATCTCTCCACGATCTTCGAGCCGCCGGAATCCCATGAGTAGTTCGCGCCACGGTGGCAGATTCGACTCCCGCGCCAGCAAGTCGCGAATCACAATTCCATAACGCCGCAACAGCATCCAGCACGCGGCTTCCACGGCACGCGGCCTCTCCGCAGCGACGTCGGCGTGCAGCAGAGCCCACCGCCCCGAACTATGCCGCGGACGCGTAGTCTTTCCACTTCCCTGGCCCGCCCTGCGCTTGGGATCAATCAACGCCCGCAGATTGTCGAACCCATCGGCGGTGACCAGCCCCGCCGCAACCAGTTCCCAAAGTCCAGTCTCGATCTCCGCCTTGAGCTTGCCCGTGCCGCGCACAATGTCGGCAAAGAAAGATGCACCACGCTGCCGCAGAAACTCCAGAACCAGATGTGCCCCATGACTCAGCCCGCGCGCCTCGGCTTCATCGCCAGCAGCGTGCCGCGGGATCATCCAATCCGCCTCTTCCCGCACAAAAAAAGTGATCGGCGCCACGCTGGTTGGAATCACGCGTCTCTGTCGCGGAGAGCTGGGATCAGCGGACGCGCTGATCCCACTTCCAGAGTCCAAAGTCGCCGGATGCGGCGACAACCTTCCCCATCCCACCGCACCCGTCAGGCAAAGCTGATCCAGCCACTGCGGATCGTAGTCGACGATTCTCCGCGCCAAGACCTGCCGCTCCCACGCATTCGCCGGAATCTCGAAGCCCTGCATTTGCTGCAGCACTTCCATGGTTCCGCGCTCGCCAGCGACCTGCGTACCCGGAGTTACATGCTGCCAGCGCATGAGCCACCGCATGAACGCGGCGGCCGTGACCGGCTCAATCTGCTTTCGCAACATTCCGACGGTGAGGCGGTGAATCCTGGCCAGCAGCCTCCGCTCGCACCACTCGATCTCCGGTTCGTGTGCGTGGTTATGTGGCGCGGACCCGCCCTGAGCATTAGTCGAAGGGGCCCCGGCCCGCGAGGCAGCAGCACCTGTGAACTGTCCACGCAGGACGGTCCCCGAAGCCTCCATCCGCAGCAGGCCCTTCTCGATTTCCAAAGCCGGAAGCCGGAGCAGATTCCCAAGCTGCGAAGCCGTGGTCGGGCCAACCGCCGACATCCATCCCATGACCAGAGTCAACAGCGCCTCATCGCGCGAGACTTCGCCCTTCTCCACGTCCGCCAGACTCTGCTCAAACCGAGCTTCAGGAAATAACACTTGAAACGATCGCGCCCGCTCTGCCGCCACCCAGTAGCGCCGCCCTTCTACCGATGCGATCCCGGCCCGCCCCTCGTTTAACAGCCGCTCGAAGTAGCTTTCCCACACACCAGTGCCCGCGCAGGGGCGGACGGATTCGTCCGCCCGCTCAAGCGAAACTGGTCTGTGCTGTGTTAGGGCGAATCCACTGTCGTCAAAACCCTGTCGAGCTTCACTCGACTGGACAGCCGGGGGCGGCTGTCCCCACATAAGCATTTCAAGATTCTCCGGCAGCGCGACCAAGGTATGCAGCACATCGTGCAGTTCATCCGCGTCGCGCACATCGGGCCAAGCCTCTTCGCGCACCTGCGCGATCGCGCCGGCGTCGAGTCCTCCTACCTCCTCCAGCACCGACTCGGGCAGCACCCGCCGCATCTCCACCGCGCGCGCCCGGCGCTCTTCCAGCGGCGCGTCATCCAGATACGCATACGGATTCGCATTCAGAATCTCGTGCGAGAATTGCGACGGCACCGGCGTATCCACGGCGATCACGCGAATCTTCCCTGACGCCATTCCCCGCAGCAGCGCCTTCAGTCCCTCCACATCCATCGCCTCGGTGAGCACATCTTTCATCACTTCGCCGACCAGCGGGTGATCGGGAATCTTTCGTTCTCCTTCGATGTTTTCAAAGCAAGCGGCCGCGTCAGGAAACACCGACGCCAGCAGATCATCGGACCGCATGCGCTGAATTTGTGGGGGAACTTTCTTGCCGTTCTGAAAACGGAGCAGCGCCAGCGCCCGGTTCGCATCCCAGCGCCAGCGTGTAGCAAAGATCGGAGAATCCAGCGCCGCCTGCTCCAGAATCGGCTGCACCGTATCCGCCTGCAGGAAATGGAACACATCGCCTAGCGGAAAACTGTGCTGTTCGGCCAGCGCAATGTTCAGGCCGTTATCGGTAGCGGCTGCCTGCAACTCAAAATTGAATCCCACGCAAAAACGCTTGCGCAGGGACAATCCCCACGCCTTGTTGATCCTGCCGCCAAACGGCGCGTGGATCACCAACTGCATTCCACCGCCCTCATCGAAGAACCGCTCGGCGATCACGGTGGTCTGCGTCGGCACCGCCCCCAGCACGGCGCGTCCCTGCAGCACGTATTCAATCATCTGCTCCGCGCCGGAATCATTCAGGCCGCATTCTTCTTTTAGAAAACCAACTACGCTGGCGACCTCCGGCTGCGTCGCGGAGAATCCCACCGGAGAAGTGTGCCGCAATCTGGTACTGATTTCTTCCCGCAGTTCGCCCACATGCGCCGACAATTCCTGAGTCCGCGCTGGAGCCTCGCCGCGCCAGAACGGAATTCCCGGAGGCGCACCGTGTGCGTCTTCCACCAGCATGCGCCCCGCCTTGGTCTCAATGCGCCGGATACGCCAGGAACTATTCCCCAGCAGCATGACTTCACCAGCCATGCTCTCAACCGCGAAATCCTCGTCGACGGTACCCACGACAATGCCCTCGGGCTCGGCGACTACTGCATACAGCGAGTTATCGGGGATCGCTCCGCCGCTGGTGATGGCCGCCAGGCGCGCCCCACGCCGCGCTCGCAGCTTCCCATTCACCCGATCGCGATGCACATACGCCCCGTAGCGCCCGCGCTTCGCCGCGATCCCCTCGGAAAGCATTTCGAGAATCGAATCAAACGTCTCCCGCTTCAGATTCCGGTACGGATACGCCCTCTTCACCAGCGCGAACAGCTCATCCTCATCCCATCCGTCGTCAGATGAAAAAATATGGGGCGCGGGCGCCCCAGCTGCAGGAGCATTCCCGCTTGCCGAAGCGCACGTCGCCACAATCTGCTGCGCGAGCACATCCAGCGGCGCCTCCGGAATGATCAGCCGGTCCAGATCCCCCTGCTTGATCGCCCGCACCAGGGCTGCGCATTCCATCAGATCATCGCGCGTGGTGGCAAAAAATCGTCCCTTCGGAACCGCGCCCCGCCAGTGGCCCGACCGCCCTACCCGCTGCAGCGCCACCGCAATCGCCCGCGGAGAATTAATCTGGACAGCCAGGTCCACGGTGCCCACATCAATTCCCAGTTCGAGCGAGGCCGTCGCCACCAGCACCCGCACCTGACCCTCTTTCAACTTCTTCTCTGCGGCCAGCCGCAGCTTGCGCGACAGCGAGCCATGATGCGCCGCAACATTTTCTTCCCCGATGCGCTCGCCCAGTTCATGGCACAACCGCTCCGCCATGCGCCGTGTATTCACAAACACCAGCGTTGACCGGTGCTGCGCCACCAACTCCACCAGGCGGTCATAAATCGCGTCCCACAACTCATTCGACGCCACGGGCCCCAGCGGCATTGGCGGCACTTCGATCGCCAGGTCCAGCTTCCGCTTGTGCCCGATATCGACGATTACAGCATCGGCCCCGCGGCTTCCCGTCAGAAAGTGCGCCACTTCCTCAATCGGCTTCTGCGTCGCCGATAGTCCAATGCGCACCGGCGGCCTGTGACACCAAACCTCCAGCCGCTCCAGCGACAGCGCCAGATGCGCCCCGCGCTTGTCGTCTGCCACGGCATGAATCTCGTCGACAATCACAGTCTCGACGTCGCGCAAAATCGCGCGGCTCTTGTCCGCAGTAAGGAGGATGTAGAGCGACTCCGGTGTGGTCACCAAAATATGAGGAGGCCGCTTCAGCATGGCTCGCCGCTCGGGCGGCAGCGTGTCGCCGGTGCGCACCGCGGTGCGAATCTCCGGCATCAGCAGCCCGCGCTCGCCCGCCAGCGCAAGAATCTCCCCCAGCGGGATTTCGAGATTTTTCTGGATGTCGTTGCCCAGCGCCTTGAGCGGAGAAACGTAAAGCACTTCCGTCCGGTCAGACAGATTCCCAGCCAGCGCCTTGCGCACCAGCCGGTCAATGCAAGCGAGAAACGCCGCGAGAGTTTTTCCCGACCCGGTGGGCGCGGAAATCAGCGTGGTGCGCCCGGCGAGAATGTGCGGCCATCCTTGCTCCTGCGGCTCGGTGGGCGTGCCGAACTTCCCCACAAACCACTCTGCCACCAGAGGGTGCGCCCAGGCCAGGGATTCAGGAAGGGACTGCATCGGGATATTCTAGCCCGAAATCGAGGTTTCGCCAACCATTCGCCTAGCAACAATTTGAACCGGGACAAGGCCGCCGTCGTTCTTCCGAGTCAGTCCGTGTAACGCCTGATTGCAACAGCTAGCTTTCTTTGCCACCGGTTTCGAGAGCAACGATAATCTCAATATGGCATTCCAACGCTCTTCACGTATTGCCCTCCGAGTGCTGATTTTCTGTGGCGTCCTCTCTGCGGCGAGCACTTTCGGCCAGTCAGATAGAACGAAATCGTTCGAGAGAGAAAACACATACATTCGGTCGGAAGCCGTTGCTCACTTCTTTCGGGGAGCCGTTCTGGTTGGAATCGATGGAAAAATTGTCTTCGAGAATGCGTACGGGCTGGGCGATGAAGAATGGAGCGCCAGTAACACCATCCATACGAAGTTCAGAATTGCCTCCCTCAGCAAGCAGTTTACCGCTGCCTGTATATTGCTTCTGCAAGAACGCGGCCGCTTGGACGTACACGACCCGATCTCACGCTACATGTCCGATCTTCCGGCGGCGTGGCAAGCCATTACCATCCATCAACTGCTTACCCATACATCTGGAATCCCGAACTCCACTAACAGCTCGGAAAACGCCAAAATCGACCGCACTGGAGCGACTCCGCAGCAGTTAATTGGGCTTGTCACAGACAAGCCGCTGGACTTTAAGCCCGGCACGAGGTGGAACTACTCCAACACGGGTTACATCCTGCTGGGTATGATCGTGGAAAAGGTCTCGGGTCAATCCTATGCAGACTTCCTTCAGGCCAATATTTTTGAGGCGCTGGGGATGAGGGACTCGGGGTACGACATAGCAAAGGACATCCTCAAAGAGAGGGCTTCGGGGTATGAAATCACCGACGGCCACATCGCAAACGCAGACTTCATCGACATGAGTGTTCCATTCTCTGCGGGTGGGATCTATTCCACGGTTGAGGATCTATACCGCTGGAGCGAAGCACTCACCGAGAACGGGAAACTGCTGTCGGCTGACTCACTAAAACAGATGTTCACTGAATACCCTGAGGCTGTGCATGAAGGACAGCATTATGGGTATGGAGTCGTGATTTCCCGGCTTAAGTTTGGAAAGTTGCTCTACTATCATGGAGGAGGCGTTAAAGGGTTTTCCAGCAGCCTCCAACGTTACCCAAAGGATCGAGTCTGCATCGTCGTATTGTCGAACCTCGATTCGTACAAGCCTTGGAAGCTGGGCGACCACATCGCCTCCGATCTATTTGGCCTTCCTCTTTCGATTGCTCATTAAAGCTTAAACTGGCGACCCTTGCTCAGCGATAGTTGTTGTTAAATCTCTCCATATCACTCATCGACCGACCCTGCCCGCAGCGCGCGGCATCAGCCCCGGCATGTACGCACGACTGCTAGAATTCGTGCGATGCCCAAACTTTCCGCCCAGGCCCGCGCCCGTAAAATCAAACTCCTCCTCTTTGACGTCGACGGCGTGCTCACCGACGGCAAGCTGTTCATCTTCCCCGCTCCATCAGGCATGCAGCAAAGCGCGCTCGATCAACGGACGCAACAACAATCCGCGCAACGCACCGGCGAGGGCGGCTTCGGCTTCCACGGCCTTGGTGCACCCGGGCACAGCCTGATCGAGGCCAAAGGCTTCCACGCGCACGACGGCACCTCGATCTCCCTCGCCCGCCTTGCCGGGATCAAGACCGGACTCATCACCAAGCGCATCTCCGAAACGGTCGCCCTCCGCGCCCGCGACTTGAAGCTCGAATACGTCCGCCAGGGAGTCAGCGACAAACGCACGTGCTTTGAAGAAGTGGTCCGAGAAGCAGGAATCAAACCGGAAGAAGCCGCCTTTGTCGGCGACGATATCATCGACCTGCCCGCCATGCGCGCTGCAGGCCTGGCCATCGCCGTGAAGAACGCGCGCGCCGAAGTCAAGCAGGAAGCCCACTACGTCACGTCTAACGCCGGCGGAGATGGCGCTCTTCGCGACGCTGTCGAGTTCATCCTCAAAGCACAGGGCAAATGGAAGAAGATTGTGGAAGCCTACATCGGCGAGAGAAGTCCGGAAAAAGGCTCTTAGCTTTTAGCTTTTGGCTTTTAGCTTTTGGCTTTTAGCTTTTGGCTTTTGGCTTTTGGCTTTTGGCTGAAGCTGCCCGCACCTCGCTGACGACAATCACGCGCTCGCCTTAACCCCGTAATAGCTTCTCATTTTAGTTTTGAGCCAAGAGCTAAAAGCCAAGAGCCAAAGGCTAAAACAAAAACCCACCGGATGCTTGCTTGGGGCGTGCTCGGGTCAGCATCCGATGGGCTACCGTTTCTCCTTACTCACCCTGTTGTTTTCAGGAGTATGTGAAAAAATTAAACACCGGAATGGGACGAAGTTTCGTCTATTTTTGTAAAACTATGTAAAATGTGCCGCACATAAAAACATCGGAGTACGACCGAATCACGGAAAGCCGTTGGAAATATAAAGTCAGGAAGGCGGTTCTGCGCTGTCGTGCAGCAGTCAAGCTTCCGAAATTGGGCGAGGTCTTATTCTGGCAGCGCCGGAAACTTCGCCGCTACCAGTTCCGCAAAGCGCTTGTCTTTTCGCACTGCGGCGAATTCCACATCTTTATAGACGTTCTTGAAATCTTTGTATCCCTCTTCCAGCGCTTTCTTCAGATATTCCAGCGACCGGTCCGAGTAGCCCATCTTCGCGTACAGTTTCGCTACCGTGAAATCATAGCGGGCCCGATCTCCCGGGCTGGGCAACTGCGCCTGCACCCCGGCGCGCGAGGTTCGTTCAAACACATCGGGATCAAGTTGCACGGCGTGCTCATACGCCTGCACCGCCGGATCAAACTCCTTCTTGGCGAACAGCGCTGCTCCCAGGTTGCTGAAGAACGACGCCGAATTGCCGTCGAGCGCAATCGCTCTGCGATACTCTTTGATCGCCGCGGCGTATCTCTGCTCTTCGTAGAACACGACACCAAGATTGTTGTGGGCATCGGCATAGTTGCGGTCCGTCTTGATCGACTTGTCAAATGACTTCTTCGCCTCGCGATAGCGCTGCATCATTAAATCGGTGATTCCGACTTTGTTGAGCAAACTGGCGGAGCTCGGCAGCTTGGCCATCGCCGCGCGATAGTAGTCGAGCGCGTCGAGGTAGAGCTTCGATGCGCGCAACTGGTCCGCTCGCGCTTCCAGATCGGCGGCAGTCGCGTCTGGCGCCGGAGGGTCTACGAGCCGCAGCAGCGGTGGCTTAATCTGAACCTGTTCGGAATGGGAAGCCTGCGCCCACGACACACTCGACACTAGGCAGACGCAGACGGCGAGAAACGAGACGGGAACCAGCAAGATCTTCGGGCAGGACGACATAGGCCACCCCCAGCTAGTGGAGACATTCTGTCACAGTTTTGGGCAGCCGGCGAAGATTTTGGTGCGGGATTACCTTTTTCCTGGGTCCGTTGTACGTGTTTCAGGTGCCAGCTACGGGCACCCTAGATCAACTTAGCCCGGGACATCCCAATCCAGCACCTTCTCAATATCAATGTCAATGCGGCGCCGTCTGACCGCTATCTGCTGGTTTAGACACCGGAGCCGCTGTTTTGTCGTCCTTAAAAATTCCCGCGATCTTGCCGAAGAAACCCTTCTTTTTCTTAGGGTCCTGCGGATTATTCGGGTCCTGAGCATTCGCCGCCTGGGCTGGTTGCGGCTGCACGGCCTTGTCCCCCCCAAACATGCGCGAGAAGAACCCTTTCATTCCATCTTGCGCATCGCAGGTGTCGCGGGGTTCGGTCCCGGCCACAAAGGCCGAAACGTAGTCGTCTGGGCAGGTGGGAGTCGCCAGCCGGTTCGTCACCTTGTCGAGTTGCACATCGACCACGCCGCTCGGCTGCTGAAACGCCCTCATGTCGGCGTATTGCGGCAGCGCCGCCGCCTTCTTCATGAACTCTGCCCAGATCGGCCCCGCCGTCATGGCGCCGGTCAGGCGCAGGTCGCTGTAGTCGTCATACCCAACCCACACGATGCACAGCAGATTCGAGGTGTAACCCGCGAACCAGCCGTCATGCGAACTGCCCGTCTTTCCGGCGGCCGGGAGAGTAAACCCTCGCAGCCGGACTGCCGTGTATCCCAGACCGTTGTTGATCACGCCCTCCATCATGTTGGTCATGACGTAGGCAATCCGCGGATCGAGCACTTGCCGCTGGTCCGTCGTATAGTTTGCGATCACGTCGCCCTTGCCGTTGCGCACCGAGCGCAGCAGGATGGGCGACAGCCGCACTCCATTATTCGCAAACGACGTGTACGCGCCTGACATGTCGAGTGGCGACGCGTCGTACGAGCCCAGCGCCATCGCCGGAGTCGCTTTGACCGACACAATCCCCGCCGACTTTGCCAGGTCCGCCACTTTGTCGTAGCCCACCTGTTCGGCCACTTTCACCGTCGCATTGTTCAGAGACATGGCCAGCGCGTAGCGCAGCGACACATCGCCCTTGTATTCCTCTTTGTAGTTACGGGGCTCGTAGATCTGGTCGCCGTAGGCGAAGCTCGAAGGCGCGTCCGTCACCGTCGACGCCGGAGTCAGCACGGTCTGCGATCCATCCAGCGCCGTGTTCATCGCCGCCGCATACACAAACGGTTTAAAGATCGATCCCGTCGGCCGCTTCGATACGGCGTGATTCAGCTGGCTCCAGCCGTAGTCGCGTCCTCCCACCAGCGCCAGAATAGCTCCGGTGTGGGGATCCAGCACCACCATCGCCACCTGCGCCTGCGGACCCGGCGCCACCGTCGTCTCAAACTTCTTTCCTACCTTCACCCGCTTGGTGCGCAACTTCTTGACCTGATCGTCCACCAGCTTGATGCCCATGTCCACCGACTGCGCGGCGGCCTTTTGCAGGTCGGGATCGAGAGTCGTATAAATCCGGTAGGACTGCTCATTCAGCTCGTTCTCATTGAACTTGCTGATGAGCTGATCGCGCACCATGTCCACGAAGTACGGCGCGTCGCTGGCTTCCACGTTGGGCGCCGCCAGCTTCAACGGCGCCGCCTTGGCTTTATCCGCCTGCTCGCGGGTGATCACGTGGGTCTCGACCATCGATTCCAGCACCAGGTTCCGGCGCTCCAGCGCGCGCTCCGGATGCCGGTAGGGCGACAGCCGGCTCGGCCCCTGAATAATGCCCGCGATCAGCGCCGCTTCCGGCAAGGTGATGTCCTTCAGGTCTTTCCCAAAGTAAGAGTGCGACGCTTCCGCAAACCCGCTGATGGCAAACGAACCACGCTGCCCCAGGTTCACCCAGTTGGCATAGAACTCGAAAATCTGCTGCTTGGTGAACTTCTGTTCCAGTTCCTCGGCGATCAGCATCTCGATCAGCTTGCGCTTGACCGTCTTCTCCGGAGTCAGAAAGAAGCCGCGGGACAGTTGCATGGTCAGCGTGGAACCGCCCTCGCGCCGCTGCCGCGTTAAATCGGTCCACATCGCGCCGAACATGCGAACAAAATTCACTCCACTGTGTTCAAAGAAGCGCCGGTCTTCAATGGCCAGCACCGCCTGCACCATCACCGGAGGAATTTCGTTGTACCTCACGATTTCGCGTTTCGAGCGCTGCTCGGCGTCGAACAGCGCCGTCACCAGCTGCGGCTCGAGCTCGTACGCTGAAAGGTCATTGCCGTTGCTGCCGATCTGGTCCACGTGTCCGTCGTGAATCGTGATGAGCGCGGGCTCCGGACTGTGGTACGACTCTGGCCCCGGCGTGATTTCGATTCCATCCTTCGACACGCGGAAACTGCCCAGCGTAGACTGCCCCTCTTGATCCGAGTACCCGGCCCGCCGCAGTTCCGCCGCAATCTGTTTGGTCTCGATCTGCTCGCCGTTCCGCACGGTCTTGGGCAGCGCGTAAATCTTCGCGGAATTGGCGAATACGGGCGACCGGAACCGCTTCTCGATGATCCGGTCATACTTGATGTAAAAATAAGAAAATAGAACGGTAAACGACACTGCCAGAATCAGAAATCCCACCGCTGCCGCCCGCAGCACTGGGTCACGGGGCAGCCCGCGGATTCCCTTGGCGTCTCCACTCTTCGGAATTTTGATCTTGATGGTCACAGTGTCGAGCGCCTTCGCTGGCTTTCAGACGATTCGGAGAGAAATATTCCTTGTTCTCTCTTTTCTTTAAGACGTCGGGACACGCAAAAAGGTTTGTCTCGCCTCTTTCGGACCCGCCATTCCAGACACACTTCGCTGGCTCGCCGATCCAACCACGCCGTAAAGGGATGCCTTTATTGTACCCCTCCCCACAGAAACGAAAAGAGACCCGCAGTACATGCGGGTCTCTAAGCTGATACTAGCCTTTACTCCGCCCTACTGCGGTACGTCGGTGACGGCGAAGCTCACGCTCGGCGCCGACAAGTGAGCGATGGTGCTGGTCAGTCCGCCAGCGGCCGGGTCGGCCGAGAGGGCCCAACTCCCGCCCACGCCTGAAACCGATCCCTGGGTGAACAGGTATTGACCGCTCTGATCAAATTTGCCGATGGTCATGGTGAAATTCGTGAAGGGCGACGAACCCAACGCGGTCGGCACACCACCGATGAGCGCGTAGCCTTCTATCGGCTGCGCGGTAGCTAAGGTTTGCACGATAAGCTCGTTGAACGTGTATACGAATTTCCCGTTCGGACTGACCGCCAGGTAAACCGGAGAATTACCGGTGAGATAGCTGACCGCCGGGCTCACCGGCGCACCACCAGAGCCGATTGTAAATACATAGAGATGATTGTCGACGACTCCACCGCCCGCACCGTCTTCCGCAGTAATTCCGATGATGTAGTTGCCTGACGCCTCTCCGGCAATCTGCGCCATACCCTGGGAACTAATAGGGTTGCCCAGCGCCGTCAGAACGCCACCTGAGGTGTAAGAAAAAGCGTAAATTGACGACCCTGAAAGAGCGTACACGTACCTCCCCAATCCATCGGTAACGATTTGTGACGGAGCGATTCCCGTCGAGTACGATCCCGTCAGGGTCAATGTGCCGAGCGTCGGATCTATCGTGAACGCCGAGATCCCGGCTGAACCGCCGACAAACAAAACGGCTCCCTTCGGATCGGCCGCTATCGATGACGGGGCCAGGACGGTATATTGGGTCGACGAGACCGGCGTTAATGCCCCGGTGACCGTGTCAATCGTGAATCCATAAAGTGTCTGGTTCGAAAGAGGCATGTAGAGAAACTTCTCGCCCACAGTGACCAGGCCGTAGTCGATGGTCGAGCTGGGGAGGGACGGGCTCGCAAAGTTGGGAACGGTCAGAAACGCCTGCGAGCCCCCTAAGTTCAAGCCCTCTGCCGCGATTTCGCTAGCAGCGTCATTCATGAAATAAACCAAAGCGGTCTGGCTGATATTTCCGCCGGAGCCCAGACCCTTGCCGGAAGGCGTGCAGGTGCTACTGCCAAACGTTGTGCCGCACACATAGTGGCCGCAGCCCACCAGAGCGATTGTGGCCAGCATGACAAGTGAAATTGAACTAAGGAATACTCGAAGCTTCATCGACATGACTTCTCCCAGGGACTATCTGGATTCCAGCCTTGCGGATACCAGCGAAAAGACTCTTTCTCACGCCGATGTTAGGTGCCCGCGTAACCTGCTGACAAGGTTACGAACGTCATTCTGGGATGCCGTCCGATTCTCCGCCGCGAAGGAACTGAAGAAGTCGGAAGTCCGAGTCAAAATCCCCACACTAAATCTCGCCAAAGAACGGCGAGATTTAGTATGGGCCACCCGTTCGCTGGGGCTCCCTTCTCGTCATTGATGTTTGATGCAAAACTGGAAGCGCAGGACGGGCTTTTAGAAGCCCTTGTTCCCGCTGGAAGGATTGAAATGCAACGTGAAGGAATATCCCGGCAAGGTTACAGGCACGCTGTACTCCGCCGCCACATACACCGCCGGGGCTCCCGGCGTTCCGATGCGCTGCACCGTCACCGCCTCCGGAGCCAGCGTAATCTGATGGTCCTGCGCTTTCTTCAGGACTTGCGTGATCAACTCCTGGTCGGTGGCGTGCGGATTCGATCCGCCCATCATCGCCACCTGATGCAAATCGTCCTGGAACGAGTAATTACTCAGTTCCGGCGGAACGACCTGAAACAAGCAGTAGATGCAGGCGACGATGACCAGAATCCCGACAATCGCTTTAATAGTTCCCATGTCCCACGATCTGCTCAGCGGGACCGGAAACCGACTTACCCTGTCCGGCCGAGCAACTCCCGTAAAGATTCCACAACCGCCGTGATCCTAACATCGCGCACTTCGCGAGTCGAGCGTAGAACGAGTTCCACGGTACCTTCGGTAACCTTGTTTCCGACTGTGATTCTAAAGGGGATACCGACCAGATCAGCGTCCTTGAACTTCACTCCCGGCCGTTCGTTCCGGTCGTCGAGGATCACATCGAACCCGGCTGCCTCCAGTTGCTTCGCAATGTCCTCCGCCGCCGCGCGCACCGCTTCGTCCTTCACATTCACCGGCGACACCACCACCTCAAACGGCGCGATCGACGCCGGCAGCCAGAACCCGTTCTCGTCGTTGCTCTGCTCCACGGCTGCGGTCAGAATGCGCTCGATGCCGATGCCATAGCAGCCCATGATCGGCATGACTTCCTTGCCGTTCTTGTCGAGCACCCGTGCGCCCATGGACTCCGAATAGCGATAGCCGAGCTTGAAAATGTGCCCAATTTCTACGGCCGTATCAATCCGCAGCGACAGGCTGCAATTCGGACAGCCCTCGCCCGCCGTCACCGCACGCAGATCGGCATAGGCCGTGGGATGAAAATCTTTCCCCGGCGTCAGATTCTTCATGTGATAGTCCTCCTGATTCGCGCCGGCGATCAGGTTCACGCGCCCTTCGAGCGCTTTGTCGACAAACAGCACCGGCTTGTCGGCATCTTTCTTGCGATCGCGAGCCCACTCAATTCCCACCGGCCCCAAATATCCTGCCGGAGACTTGAACAGCGCCTTGATCTCGCTCTCCTCCATCGGCCGCGTCGGCGCGCCCACCGCGCCATTCAGCTTGGCCTCGTTCAGCTGATGATCTCCGCGCATCAGCACGACAACGCCGCGCAGCTTGGTCTTGCCCGTCTTTTCATCTTTCTCTTCCGCCATGTAGGCCAGAGTCTTGATCTTGTTCTTCGGCGACACGCCCAGAAACTTCGCGACATCTTCAATCGTCTTCTGCCCCGGCGTGTGCACGAGCAGCGGCTTCCCATCGCCCTCGGGCGCAAGATCTCCCCACGGCTCCAGCCTCGAAGTCGCCTTCTCCAGGTTCGCCGCGTAATTGCATCCGTCGCAGCTCACAATCTGATCTTCCCCTGCCGGAGTCCGCACCATGAACTCGTGCGATTCCTTCCCGCCCATCGCCCCCGAATCGGCCTCGACCACCATGTACTTCAGCCCGCAGCGGTCGAAGATGCGGCAGTAAGTGTCGTAATGCTTCTTGTAAGAAACATCGAGCCCCGCGGCGTCGATATCGAACGAATACGCGTCCTTCATCATGAACTGGCGCACCCGCAACAGGCCCGACCGGGGCCGCGGCTCGTCGCGAAACTTCGGCGCAATCTGATACCAGATCTGTGGGAGCTGCTTGTAGCTGCGCAGATCTTTCAGGGCGATCGAAGTCATGACTTCCTCTTCCGTCATGCCCAGGCATAGGTCGGCGCCCTTGCGGTCTTTCAGGCGAAACAGGTTCTCCCCCATGAGACCCCAGCGCCCACTCGCCTCCCAAAGCTCCCGCGGATGCAGCGCCGGCAAATAGAATTCCTGCCCGATCCGGTCCATCTCCTCGCGCACAATGGCCACGATCTTGTTGAACGACCGATTGCCCAGGAAGAGATAGGAATAAATTCCCGCCGCGAGCTGCCGGATATACCCCGACCGCACCAGGAATTTGTGCGAAGCGACCTCGGCGTCGGCCGGGGCCTCGCGCAGGGTAGGAATAAAGGCTTCAGACCATCGATGCATAAGTGTGAGTACCGCGTACCGAGTCGCGAGTTCGGAGCACCGTCACCCGCCGACTCAAAAGTGGAATTGGTTATTGTACGATAGCGTAGCTGCGCTCACGTAATACTGCGTTACAATGCTGGAAGGTTTATGGCGAAAACTCGCTATCGTTACAACATCATGCTCAGGCCTGAGCCAGAGGGTGGCTATACCGCACTCGTTCCCGCCCTGCCGGGCTGCGTAACCTACGGCCGCACCGTGGAAGAAGCGCGCGAAATGGTCAAAGACGCCATCTCCGGCTACATCGCCAGCTTGCGCAAGCACAAGGATCCCATTCCAACCGACGACAATACGCTGGTCGCCTCTCTGGACTTGGAGTATTCCCGCTGAGAGTTTGCGGATGTCCCTCGATCCGATCTGCGCTTGACACGCCCAGTCCCTCTCGTTCTGAATAAGGGCTCTAGTTTTGATTCTGACTGGCCCATCTACTCCGCTTATGTCAGTCTAGTCCGAGTAGACAAACAATGCCGAAGCTGCTATAAAGCCGCGTCAAGTCATCCGCTTCCTGGAGCAAAACGGATTTGTCCTTGACCACACATCCGGCAGCCACTTCATCTTCTACGATCCCACTGCCCGCCGCCGCGCGGTGGTTCCGAGTCACAATCGCGACCTGCCGAAAGGAACTCTGATGTCTTTGTTGAGGGAGGCGGGATTCACCCGCGAAGAACTGATCGACTTTCTGGCTGGCCGATGACCTCGACGCGATCGTGAGACTTCTCACGCGGCCAATAGGTTGCTTCGCAGCGAGTTCCCGGCTACCATTCCCGCACTTCGGAAATCGGATGCAGCGATGAGTAGCCACGACGTTCTTCCCTTCATTTTCTTTGCCGGCCTCCTTGCGCTAATGGCCGGCATCATCGCGGCCAGCGTCCACTATGCCAAAAAAAGAACACGGGAACTGACCGCAGTCGCGCAGCAGATCGGCTTGCGATTCGTCGGGAATAACTGGAGCGGCCTGTCCCTCTCGTCCCAGCACAAGGTCTCACTGCTTCAGCGCACCCGGGGAAGATTCAGCAACGCGATGACCGGATCCTCAGGTGGACTCCAAATCAGCCTCTTTGATTACACTTACCCCGCGGGAAAGAGCTCCATCACCCAGAGCGTGGCGGTCTTTTCGCAGGACCATCCATTGCCGCCGTTTGCGCTGCGCCCCGAAAATTTCTTCGACCGGATCGGCGATGCCATCGTTCCCAGCGACATCGACTTCGATTCCAACCCGGAGTTTTCCAAACGCTACCTCTTGAAGAGCCCGGACGAGGCCGGCACTCGAAGACTCTTCAATCCGAGCCTGCTGACTTACCTCGAGCAGTTCCAAACGAATTGGTGCATAGAAGGAACCGGATCGACTCTCATCATCTACCACGGTGGGAGACAAGTGAGCCCTTCCGACGTGCCTGCTTTTCTCGAAGAGACTTCCAGGATTGCGCGTACCTTCTTCGGTTCCGACGGTCTGAGGAAGCCGGTGGCATAGGCGGGTGCCCATTTCTCGCGCGCGGTTTGCGCGAGAAGTGGGATTTTGCATACGAACCTAGCCCGCCAGCTGCCGCAGAATCTCTTTCCCCAACTTCTGCGCCTCACCGAAAAACTTCTGATACTCGAGGAACAGCCGGTTCAGCTCCAGCGCCTTATCGGTCGACGGATGCTTGCGGAGAATCATGTCCCGCACATACACCGGGTTCGGCAAGGTGGCATCTTCAGTTAATTCTTCCAGCGCGGTCTTGGGATCGTAGTGATACATGGAAATCCCTCTATTGAGTAATTTGGTAATTAAGTAATTGTGAAATTGAAAATGGTCCTCCGAGTCCGTTTTCAATTACACAATTACCAAATTACACAATTACTCACTTCAAACCAGTTCGGTACTCCACAGATCGTGCAGGTGGACAATCCCCTTCAGCTTCCCGCTTCTATCCACGACCATCAGCGATGTAATCTTCTTCTCTTCCATCAAGGCCAGCGCGGTCGCCGCAAACTCCTCGGCGGAAATTGTTTTCGGACTGCGAGTCATGGCCTCGCCTGCCGTCAGATCCATCACGTCTTTCCCGCGCTGCTCCAGCAGCCTCCGCAAATCCCCGTCGCTGACGATCCCCACGAGCCTGTCGCCCTCTACCACCGCGGTCACGCCGAGTTTCTTCCGCGACATCTCATAAATCACGTCGGGCATCTTCGTCTGCGGCGCAACTCGCGGCAGCGCGTCACCGGTATGCATCAACGACTCCACCCTCGCCAGCCGCTTCCCCAGCTTGCCTCCGGGATGCAAGTTGGCAAAGTCTTCCTCCTTAAACCCGCGCCGCTCGCTCAAAGTCACTGCAAGCGCGTCTCCCAGGGCCAACATGGTAGTGGTCGAAGCCGTCGGTGCCAGACCCAGCGCACAGGCCTCCTGCGCGATCGAACAATCGAGAGCCACATCCGCGGCCGCTGCCAAAGTCGAAAATGTGGAGCGGACACTCCTGTCCGCTGCTTTTGACTTTGGCTTGGATTTTGACTTTGACTTTGACTCTGACTTATGGGGATTCCCGCAAATCTCGTCCCCCGTCATCGCGATCAACGGCACCCGCAGCCGCTTGATCGTCGCCAGAAGCGCCAGAATCTCTTCTGTCTCACCCGAAGCCGACAGCGCCAGGACCACATCCCCCCGCACCACCATTCCCAGATCCCCGTGCAACGCCTCCACCGGATGGAGATACAGCGCTGGAGTGCCAGTCGAACTCAACGTAGCCGCGATCTTGCGCGCTATGAGCCCGCTTTTTCCCATGCCCGTAACCACCACCCGCCCCGCACAACCAAACAGCAAGTCCACCGCGCGCTGAAACGAGTCGGCCATCGGCCCGCCAATCCGGTCCGCCAGCGCCCGCAAAGCTTCAGCCTCGATGCGCACCACGTTTTCGCCCGTATGTTTCATTTTTCTGGGATTCAGACGGTAAGGATGTTAGCACGCAGCGCCGTAGGGCCGTTCCTGGCAATGTCTCTTCTGACTGTCAGCGAAATCGCCGATCCTTTTTTGCGCTCAATATTCAGGCGCCTCTCAGAAGTGATCTTCCCCCGGAGGAGGCGGAGTCGCGGGCTTTTGTCCCAGCACGGCGAGTCCGCGCGACTGAATCAATTTGTCCCACGGCCCCGCCTGCCAGTTGTCGCGGCCCTTCTTTTCGAACCGCCAGGGAGGCAGTGTCAGCATCAGATTCCGCGCCGTCGAATGCACATACGGTTCATACATCGAGCGCAACCTGGTGAGCTTATCGCGCCCATACTCATCGCTCCGCAGGCGTAGCCCAGCCGCCGCCAGCGCTCCGCGTAATGCGTCAAGATCCGCATCCGGCAACCGGTCCGGCGCTTCAGGATCGTATCTCGCGTTCACCACCTGCGCCAGATCGACCGCCGCATGCCTCGCCATGGCAAACGTTATTTTCGCCTGTCCCGGATGCACGCCCTCAATTCCCGCCAGCACCAGCGAAGTCACATCGAGCATGGTGGTCAGCGCGCCCACCCACGACTGGTTGCTGTGCTGCGATCGAAAAAACGACAGCACGGGATACGAAATCTGGCTCTCCAGCAACCCTCCCGCCCAGAGTTCCCATTCCCGCAGCACTTCATCGAGAACTTTCTGATCCACGCCCGGGTCTTCCGACCTCCCCGCCAGGCGCACCAGCAATTCCGCCGCCGACGGAGGCGATCCTGCCCGCGCATCCAGCATCGAGATCTGAATCTCCCTTCGCGAGAACGAGGTATAAACCACTGGAATGTAGCCGATCACCACTCCCAGAAACGCAAATCCCATCCCTGCTTCGACGACGGCAAGCGCCCGCGCCGGGCCCGAAGTCGGCACGATGTCGCCGTAGCCGAGAGTAAAAAAGGTTTCCCCGCTGTGATAAACGATGCGGCCAAACGTGAGCGGTTCATTCCCGAGTTGCTCATGTCCGCCAATGCCGTGCTGGATCAGGGCGAATCCGAAGATCAGCCCCGCCGCCCAGAATCCCAGCAGCAGGATCAGCGACAGCGGCCCGAAATATCCCAGAAAATTCTGCTGCCGAGAAGTGGTTTTGATGCGGCGCGCAATCGCCCGCCACGGAATCCACGTCCGCCGGTAAAAATATGCCGTGAGCCTGAAGTGCCGCAGCACTCGGCGCGGCAAAACCACCGTCTCAAAAGCGTCCAGCAGCACCACCCAAATGATGACGACGCCAAACACCGTCGCCACCACGCTGCCGTGGGAATTCACAACGAATGCTGAGATCGAGGGTGCTGTCATGATGTGAAATGTAGATGTGGCGAAAAGAGTAACAGATTCGCGTGGAAGGCGGCGCTGGCAGTTGGAGAGGTTTCGGGTGGTCCATCCTAGGCGCGTTCTTTGCGGCTAGAGCCTGCCCTGAGCGAAGTCGAAGGGGTGGGGATTCTGACTTTCGTGTTCCGTTACTGAGGTTTGGTCGCGGGCGGCGGTTGCGCGGGCGGCGTCTGCGCTTGTCCCGCCGCTGGCTTGGCCGTGGTCGAGGTCCCCGGCTTCGCCGCTGGTTTCTTCTTCACCGCCGGCTTCTTAGGTGGCTCATTATCATCCACCACAATCTTCTTCGGCGGCGCCACCGGAACTGCCGCCTGCGCCGTTTTCAGGTCCGTCCGCAGCCGGACAATCTCCGCTTCCTTCGCCGCCGATAAAGTCTCCATCCGCTGCGCCAGTTGCTTGCGCGTACCATCGAACCCGTTCAGATCATTCGATATCACCTGCAGTTCGTCCTTGGTCCCGAACGCGCCGGTATCCTCCGCCACGCTCCCGACCACATCGCACAAGGCTTCAAGATTGCGGTAAAGTTTGAATGTCGAAGACAGATCCTCGGGCGCTCCACGCAGCTGCGCAATCACATTGGGCAGAGTGTTTTGCAGGTTGCGCTGAATCGAATCCACTTTCGTGAGCGTTTCCTTCTTCGAAGCGTTGCTCGTCTTCCAATGTTCGATGCGCATGGCCACCAGATCGGCCTGCGTGTTCTTCGACGTCGCCTCCAGCTGCGACAGCATCCCGTTCAACTGCGTCACCGAAGCATACGAAACCGGCTCTGCGCCCTGCGCCGATGGGCCTCCCGACGCCGCTGGACCCGATTGACCCAGAGCGACCGCAACAAAAAATAGGGAAGATACAAACGTCGATCGGAGAATAGTGCGTTTCATGGTTTGGGACGTTGGCGCTCGCGAGCAACAGCATACTATAACAGCCATCCGTCCGTTCATCGGGTGCATCACAACCATTCGACTCTTCGTCCGATTCCAGACGATAATCGAGACGATAATCAAAAATGACGCGTTCCTGAGTGTCCATGCTCCTGAGATTCCAACGATGTTCCCGGTGCGCCTTCCCCCAGCGAGTTCTGCTACTGAGCGCCTTGATACTTCTGCTCGCCCTTCCCGCGCTCTCTCCCGCACAGGATCTCGCTGGCCGGCTCATCCTCAAAGACGGCTCTTACCAGCTGGTCACGAAATATGAAGTCAAAGGCGACCGTGTGCGCTACTTCAGCGCCGAGCGCGATGACTGGGAGGAAATCCCCACCTCGCTGGTCGACTGGCCCGCCACCGAGAAGTACGAGAGGGACCGCGCCGCTGGACAATCTGCCCCCGAGGCCGTGCAACTCGACAAAGAAATTGAGCACGAGCGGGACCTTCAGGAGGCGCAACTTCCGCAAGTCGCTCCCGGACTCCGCTTGCCCGAAAATTCCGGCATATTTCTGCTCGACAGTTTTCAGGGCGAGCCCCAGATCGACGAAATTCAGCAAACCGCCGGCGACGTGAGCCACAACAGCAAGGCGAACATCTTCCGCGGCATCAACCCCGCCGGCGTCAAAGCAACCATCGAGCTCGATGGCGCCCATGCCCCTGTGCAGGCTCACGTTGACGTTCCTTCGCTCTACATCAATATGGACGATCAGCCCGATCTAGCCCTGTCGAAAGATTCCACTCACGCCGCCCAAGGCCAGCAGCAACCGCAAGCGGCCGTCGTTCCGGCAAGCCGTTTCCGCATCGTCCGGGCCGAAGTTAAGAACGGCAAGCGCATCGTGGGCGACGTGAAGCGCCAGGTCACCGGCAAAATCAGCCAGGAACAACACGTGGTCAAAACCACGGTCACGCGGGTCAGCGGAGGCTGGCTGAAACTTACCCCCAGTGAACCTCTTGCGTCCGGAGAGTATGCTCTCGTAGAAATGATCGGCCAGGAAGGCATGCAGGGCAAAGAGGGCATGAACCTCTACGTCTGGGATTTCGGCATCAATCCAAAAGCCCCCGCCAACGCCAATCCCTGGAAGCCCTCGGCCCCTGAGCCGAAACCGGAGCCCTCCCCGAAGGCGAACTAGAGGTTTGAGGTACGAGTCTGAGGTCTGAAGTCGGAGGTCGGAGGTCGGAGGTCGGAAGCCGAAAGCGAAAGCCGAGAAGCCTACTCCTTCAACATCCCGCGCTGCGCAATCCCAATGTTATCCCGCGAGGAATTCTTTACCACATACATCATCCCATCGGCCTGCCGGATCACATCATGCGCCGTGCGCGCATCGTGCGGAAAGGTCGCCAGCCCGATTGACGCGCGCACATTCAAATTCAAGCCTTCTTCGCGGCAGAAGGCGCTGGCCCGCAGCCCGTCGCGCAACCGTTTCGCCACCACCAGTGCCTGATCTTTTCCCGTCTGCGGCAGCAGCACCACAAACTCGTCGCCGCCGTAACGAAACGCGTAATCGATCAACCGCAGCTGCGCCTTCACCAGGTAGCCGATCTCCGCCAGCAGTTTGCTTCCGATCAAATGTCCGTGTGTGTCGTTGACCGACTTGAAGTGATCGAGGTCGATAAAGAGGATGCTGAATTCGTAGCCAAATCGCGACGAGCGGTAGACCTCGGTCTCCAGCGTTTTATACAGATGGCGCGCGTTGAATAGACCAGTGCAGTCGTCCGTAATCGTGAGTTCCTGAATCTTCTCCACCCAGCGCGCGTTCTCGATAGCAATCGCGGCGTAATCGCACAGCGATTGCAGGAAGAATAATTCCGCATCCTTGAAGCGCTCCATGTCGACGTTGACCAACTGGATCACGCCCAGCACGCGCAGCTTCGAGCGCAGCGGCACGCAGATCACCGACCGCGTCTCCCACTTCGTGGCATCATCCACCCGGCTGGCAAACATCGGATCCGAGTTCACATCCGGCACCACCCGCGCCTCTCCGTGTTTCGCCACCCAGCCGGCAATGCCCTCGCCCATTTTCAGCCGGACATTCTTGAGCGCCTCCGCCTTGTCCCCGACCGCGATGGCAAAGTAGAGTTCGTCGCGCCCTTCGTCCACCATGAGCAAGGACCAGGTATCAGGACGGAAATATTCCGCCATCTTTTCCATAATGGTCTGCAGAATGGAGTCGAGATCCAGCGACGACGTCAGCGCCTTGGCCACGTCGTGAAAGATCGTCAGTTCCTGGTTCTGCCGAGTCAATTGGGTGCCGGCCTCAGGCATGCAGAGAATACCGTTGTCCTCAGTAGAAGGGTGGCGTTCAAAAAATTATAAGCGTCAGTTTCGTACACGGGCAATGAACGTTGGTAATAGGTACCCGTAAAGCCAACCGGATGAAGCATTTGTGGAGCGGACACTCCTGCCCGCTGCTTTTGACTTGTGCTTGATCTGGCCCGACCGGAAGCCCGTGTGGTCTGGGTGCCCCATTTCTCGCGTTCTTTGCGAGAAGTGGGGATTCAGAATCCTCAGCCCGCCAGCACAACAAAAACCAGTTGGAGTAGTCTTATAGAATGAGCATGCAGATGAAATGCAACTTCAGCACCCGCGTCCTGCCCTTAATTCTCCTGGCCGTCGCGCTCTCCATCCCAGCCTTCTCTCAGAGCACTGCCACTTCGCCAGCCCCTGACCCAAAATCCGTCCCTGTGGTCGATGGAGGAATCGGCACCTGCTCGGCTGACTTCACCGTCAACGATGCGAACGGAGCCCCGGTTTACGCCGCCAAAATTAAAGTCCACATCGCCTACGGATTCATGTACCTGCACAAGCTCGACCTCGAAGTCGGCACCAACGCTGACGGCAAAGCCCGCTTCACCGGCATCCCCGACCGCGTCAAGCACGGCCTTTACTTCGAAGCCTCCGAAGGCGACCGCACCGCCGAAGCCTTCGACGATCCCGCTACCACCTGCAAAAACCAATTCACGGTAGTGCTGCGCAGGAAACCCTAACCCCACACTAAGCGCGTTCTTCGCCGCTAGTTGGAGGTCGAAAACCCCACGGAATCCTCCATCACCACCTTGGTTACCCACCTCTAGAACTCTTGACGGTGGCAACCCCACGCCGCTTGTCCTATGATGTTTGCGTGGCTGGGACGAAGGAACTCTCGTCCAAACGGGGTCTCGGTGGGCGAATTCGGCGACAAATTTCGCAAGGCGCGCGAGAAAAAGGAACTCTCTTACGATGACGTCTCAAACGTCACGAAGATCAGTTCGCGCATGCTTCAGGCCATTGAAGAAGAACACTTCGATCAGCTCCCCGGTGGCGTGTTCAACAAAGGATTCATTCGCGCCTATGCCAAGCACCTCGGGTTAAACGCCGAGGACGCCGTCACCGACTATCTTGCCTGCCTTCGGCAGGCACAGATCGACGCCCACGAGGTCTGGCAGCCGGAACGCCCCGCGCCACCACCCGTCGCTGCGCCGGAAAAGCCTCGCCTGGTTGGGCCTGGCAAGCCTGAGTTGAAGAGGCCTGTGCTCAACAAGCCACCCGTGAAGTCCCAGCCCTCCACACCGGTCGAGGAACTCCCTGAACTGCAACTTCCTCGCGCGGAAGACGTACGCCCGCGGCGAAAAGATTTCTCCGAGACCCGCGAAATTCCCTGGAGAATCCTGGGAATCACTGCCGCTGTGGTGATTCTGGGAATTGTCTTTTGGACGCGCCGCTCCCACAGCACGAATACCGCGGCCGCCAGCTCATCGTCAGCCAAGACCGTGCAGCCTACTCCCTCCACGCCCGCACCCATCCTCGCCTCCGCTCAGGCGCCCAAGAATCAACCACCCGCTGCCCAGCCCGCCAGTGCTGCGCGGCCGCGTCCATCCGCACCGAATTCCCAACCGCCTCAGCAATCTTTGGCTGCGCCGACCACTGCAACCGCCGCATCCCCTACCATGGCGCCCGCCACCAATGCCAGCGAGAGTGACAGTAAGAACGACAATAACGATGTAACCGTTCGTTCCTTCGGAAAGACGATTCCGAAACCGTCCGAACCATCCGCGACCACACTCACGCTGGTCATCCGCGCCACGGAAACTTCCTGGATCTCCGTCCTTGCCGACGGCCAAAATGTCAACCAGGAAACCCTGATCGCTCCCGCCCACACCTCGGTCCGCGCCTCCCGCGAAATCGTCGCCAGAATCGGCAATGCCGCCGGAGTCACTTTCCTCTTTAACGGCAAGGAAATCCCCGCCGAGGGTGCTGAAGCCGAAGTCAAGACCTTCGTCTTCGACGCCACCGGCATGCGAGTGCTGCCAGCAACTCAGGCCCCGGCTGATAACCACTAGCCGGAGGACTCCGGTTCAGAATTTTGCGGGATTAAGACAATGCAGCGGACATTCTGCCGCCAAGCCTGTGCCGGCGAGGTCGGTACTAACGCCGGTGAACAGGGAAGCCGAGACGGGCCAATGTTTGAGGCATAGCCCTGGGCCTCGATCACATCCGTGATGACCGACTTGGCGCGGCGCTTATTGCAGCGAACTGGGTACGCTGGAAAACACGTTGTTCGCATTCGATCCGATCAGCCGCACTGTGCCCACGACGATCACGAGAATGACCGCCAGCATCACGGCGTATTCGGCGATGTCTTGTCCGTCTTCTTGCCACCACAGTTGGCGAAACTTGCGAATCATTTTCTCCCCTCTCAGCCCCAGATCCCTTGGCGAGAAGAATAATTCCAGAGGCAACGACATGCAATAAAATCTAAGTCGACGCCACCCGCGCCGTCTTGGCATCGCGGGTACCCCATGCCTCGCTTCCCGGGGGGAATCCGCCGCTAACCCGGCCCTTGCTTCCGTCCACCTCCTGATTTCCGCTATTGAATTCATCCTCAGACATTTAGGGTCAAAACCGTTGCGCGTCCGGGAGGGGTCTGATAGCCTTTTTCGAGGACTTCCTTTTCGCCGTTCGCTCCGTCGCGGCCGCGTGGATTTCCGCGGGTTCCCCCCGATCCAAAGTCCGTAGTTTTCCTGCACTACGCAGTCGAACCTAATACGTGCACGAAGGAGAAACACAACTTGGCAGCAAAGAATCGCTATTTATTCACTTCTGAATCCGTGACCGAAGGCCATCCCGATAAGATCGCCGACCAGATTTCCGACGCCATCCTCGACGCCTGCCTGACCGACGACCCCATGAGCCGTGTCGCCTGCGAGACGCTCACCGCCACCGGCCTGGTCGTGATCGCGGGAGAAATCACCACCAAAGCTTACGTCGATTTCCAACAGGTCGTCCGCGGCACGGTCGGCGCCATCGGCTACGACAACGCGGTTTACGGCTTCGACTGCAACACCTGCGCCGTTATCTCCAGCATCAACAAACAGTCAGGCGACATCGCCATGGGTGTAGACACCGGCGGCGCCGGCGACCAGGGAATGATGTTTGGCTATGCGGTCAACGAGAACGAAGAGTTGATGCCGACTCCCATCTCTTTGGCACATAAACTGACCATGCGGCTCTCGCAGGTTCGCAAGAACGGCACTCTTCCCTTCCTTCGCCCCGACGGCAAATCCCAAGTAACAGTTGAATATGATGCGAACGGCAAGGTGCTGCGCGTCGATGCGATCGTGGTTTCGACGCAGCACTCCGAGAATGTCGCCAACGACGAGTTGCGCGCTGGGATTCTGAAGCATGTGATTCAGGCGGTGATTCCTGCCCATCTGCTCGACGAAGATACGAAGTACCACATCAACCCCACGGGACGCTTCGTCATTGGCGGGCCCATGGGCGACACTGGGCTGACTGGTCGCAAGATTATCGTCGACACCTATGGCGGCATGGGACGGCACGGTGGCGGGGCGTTTTCCGGAAAGGACCCGACCAAGGTCGACCGCTCGGCGGCTTACATGGCTCGCCACATTGCGAAGAACGTGGTCGCGGGCGGACTCGCCGGGCGCTGCGAAGTACAACTGGCGTATGCCATCGGCGTAGCCGATCCGGTCAGCGTGCTGGTTGAGACCTTTGGCACCGCGAAGGTGGATCCGGAGATTATCCCGGACTTGATTCGCTCACACTTCAAGCTGACGCCGCGGGGCATCATCGATTCGCTCAACCTGCGCCGTCCGATTTACAAGAAGACCGCGGCTTACGGTCACTTCGGCCGCAGTGACGCCGATTTCACCTGGGAGGCAACCGACAAAGCGGCGAAACTCGCCGCCGATGCCGGTTTGCGGGAGCCCGTAGCCGTTCGCAAGTAGGGGCGAAACCTTCAACCACTAAGGACACGAAGGACCACAAAGGAAACCCTTCGTGAACCTTCGTGACCTTCGTGGTTATTGATTTTCTTTAGCAGGAACCAAAGTGCCATTTTGGGCGTAGGCCGAAAGCTCATGGCCGAAAGCGCAATCGGATATCCTGACCGGACCACCAAGTTCGTGTATTCTTGCGAAAAAGAGCAGGGCTCGAGACAGTCATCACTCACAGGTCATCAACTTAAGTTTTCTGCGCTTAACGCGCGCCACATAGGAGAAGCATGTCAACAGCAGCAGTGAATTGCGACATCAAGAACGTAGAACTGGCCGACTTGGGGAAGAAGCGCATTGAGTGGGCGAACCAGTCCATGAAAGTGCTGCAGATTATCCGCAAGGAGTTCATTAAGAATCAGCCATTAAAAGGCATCCGCGTTTCGGCGTGCCTGCACGTCACCGCCGAAACCGCGAACTTGGGTATCTGCCTGCGCGATGGCGGAGCCGAAGTCGTGCTCTGCGCCTCAAACCCGCTGTCTACCCAGGATGACGTGGCCGCCAGCCTGGTCCGCGACCACAACATTCCCGTCTACGCCATCAAGGGTGAGGACAACGACACCTACTACAACCATATCCTGGCGGCCATCGACCACAAGCCGCACATTACGATGGACGACGGCGCCGACCTGGTGACCATTCTCCACACCAAGCGCACCGACGCGCTCACCGACGTGATCGGCGGCACCGAGGAGACCACGACTGGCGTCATTCGCCTGCGCGCTATGGCGAAGGAAGGCGTATTGAAGTTCCCGATCGTCGCCGTTAACGACGCCGACACCAAGCACTTGTTCGACAACCGGTACGGAACCGGACAGTCCACCATTGACGGCATTATCCGCGCGACAAATTTCCTGTTAGCCGGATCGAAGTTCGTGGTCGCAGGCTATGGCTGGTGCGGCCGTGGGCTGGCCAGCCGCGCCCGGGGCTGCGGCGCCGAAGTCATTGTCACTGAAGTCGATCCCACGAAGGCGCTCGAGGCCGTGATGGACGGCTTCCGCGTCATGTCGATGGCCGAAGCGGCCAAGCTCGGCGACGTGTTCTGCACCGTCACCGGCAACAAGAGCGTGCTCACGAAAGATCATTTCGCATTGATGAAAGACGGCGCGATCATTTCCAACTCCGGGCACTTCAACGTCGAGATCGACATCCCAGCTCTCGAAAACATGTCGTCGTCGAAGCGCACCACGCGTGGCTTCGTCGAAGAGTATTCGTTGAAAGACGGACGCAAGATCAACCTGCTGGGCGAAGGCCGCCTCATCAACCTGGCCGCCGCCGAAGGTCATCCCGCGTCGGTCATGGATATGAGCTTCGCCGACCAGGCCCTCTCCGTCGAATACATGGTAAAGAACCATAAGAAGCTGGAGAAGACGGTCTACCGCGTGCCGGACGAGTTAGACAAGCGCGTCGCCAAGCTGAAGCTGGAGTCGATGAGCATCAAAATTGACAAGCTCACGCCCGAGCAGGAAGAGTATCTGGCGGGCTGGAGCGAAGGCACGTAGAACCAGTTGTTAGTGGCTAGTGATTAGTGTTTAGTCAGAAGCGGGTGCCCCATCCTTGTCGCGTTCTTTGCGACAGGGTGGGGCTTTTGACTTTGGTGGCCCGTGTGTCGAGTCCCGTGGGAATCTGAAGATGATTCTTTGAGTGCAGAATTTCCTGGACTCACGTCATCCTCTGCGTCCCCGACGAGTGCTTGCGGGCCGTTCCATTCTCGTTTTGTTTCGCCCCTCCGGGACTCGATTATTTCCCCCCTTGCCTGACCCACGGCTTGCGCCGCGGGCTGCATTCTTGCGTCGCTCTGCGGCTTTGCTGCATGGCACGATTGCGCGGATTCGCTTGGAGTGGCTTTAGCTCTTTGTCAAGTGAACCGGCGGGAGCTGCTCGGGTTGCTTTTCCGTACTGGCGGCGTCGGCCATGCGCTTGGCTTTGCGCCAGACGCTGGCGACGGCCATGGTCCAGAAGGGAACCAGATCGACGCCGGGCACGAGTTTAGCGAAAAACGAGGGCAGAAATTCCCAGTGCCAGCCGAGTAGATGAATCATTGCTGCACCGACGCCGAGATCGAGGAGGTCGTCCGCGGGAGACAGGGCGCCTGCGACGAATAGGGGGAAGACGACGAGTTGAAGCGCGTCGGCGACGATGGCCAGCAGCATGGCGGCGCGAAACTGCGGGCCCGGGGAGATGGTGATGGAGTCGTCCGTCATGGGTGGCACCTGCTTTGATTTTAGTCCACGCGGCACACGTTGGAGGACGTCTGAGCGGATTTGGAGAGTTTTGAGGGGCGGTGCTTAGCCGCCCCTTCTTTTTTTCTGCGTGGGGGTGGAACCAACTTTAAGTCACGTGGGGAGGCTTACGACGCCCCATAGCCGTGAGGGGGAGCAACTTGGACGAGTCGCCGCTAGTAGCGGCCGTCGCCGATCCATTGCCGGACGTGATCTTCGACCGAGAACCTCTCCGGGGAAGGGCGCAGGAACTTCGACACGAGAGAGAATGCGTGAGCTTCCAGTGGCACAGTAAAGTGGGTTTTCGACTTCATGAAGCTTTGTACGAACAGCTCGGTGTAGCGCTCCACGCCGAGCATCTGAAACTGGACGGAGTGCACCAGGGCGTGGAACAGGGAGCGCTCAGTGATCGTTTCGTTGAACACCACGACATCGAGAAAAGTCAGCGATTCCATGTGGGTGATCTCGGGCAACTGGTCAAAGCCCAAGGCGCGTGCCTCGGCGTAGAAGGGAGGCGGCGGAACGCGCTGGCCCTGGAGTTCGACGACGCGAACCTGGTCGAGCAGAGCTGGTGAAAAGTAGGGCCACATGCGGGCCTTGTGCTGATTGCTGAGCGGGAGGGCCGCCGGGAGGTAGTACTCGCGCTGCTGGCGCAAGTAAGTGCTGACGCAGTGAATGGCCTGGGCGATGGGGACGTTCGTGGGTTGGGATGGTTCGGGGCTGGGTCCGGGATCGGAGGGCGTGATTTTGTTTTTGATGGTCGAGTAAAACTCGTGCAGGGCGCTGGCGGCCTCGGCGGACTTGTGCAGAATGTCGCGACGCGCGAAACGGGCAAGGAAGTCGGCGGAATAGTGGAGACGAAGCTGGTGGGTGGCGCAGTGGGCGCTCAGGAGCTCGAGCTGAGCGTGCTCCAGTTCGGAATTCATTTGCAGAACGGGGACCCGGTCTTCGGAATCCTGGTACGAATACATCGAAGCTCCTAAATCGAGGAAATGAGAACTACAGGAAGGGGCCCAAAGAACAGTTATTTATACAGTATTACGTTCACGCCGTCAACGAAATAATAGGACCCCCCCCAGGCTGGCGAAAGGGGCAATCGGCCGGGAAAAATGCCAACGGCCGCGGGGCAGGTGTGCCGCCGCGGCCGCCCTTCCTGACATGAGGACCCTGAGAAGTTATGGGGGGAGGACTTGTATGACAAGGTATAACAATGTTATGTCTACGGTGTCAATGTAATATTCGACCCGACCAACCCGGGTCACGAGGAGAGAACGATGCCCCGGCAGCCTGATCCCGATCTTGAGAACCGCATTCTGAAGGCGGCCCAGGTGCTGTGGAAGCGCGGAGGCGACAAGGCGCTCACGCTGCGGGCGGTGGCCCGGGCCGCTGGCACAAACACGCCTGCGGTCTATCGCCGCTTCAGGGACCGCCAGGACCTGGTGCGCGGCCTGCTGCTGCATACTGCGGGCCGCATGCGAAGAAACTTCGAGGCCGGCGGGACGATCGAAGAGATAGCGGAGACGTACGTGGACTGGGCGATGCGAGATCCGCACGAGTACGAGTTGTTTTACACCTACGGGCGGGAACTATCGCCGGCCAAGGGGCATGGGAAGCCGCGGCCGATCCGGGAATCGAGACCCAACTTCAAATTCCTGGAAGAGCAACTGGCGAAGCAGCTGGGCGGTTCCGCGGAGGATCATACCCGGCTGGCGCTGGCTCTGTGGGCCTTGCTGCACGGGACGACGATGCTGCTGCTGTCGAAATCGATTCCCGATGGACATGAAGAGGAGTTGCGCAGGGCTTGCCGGGCGGCGGTGAAAACGCTGCTCGAAGAGCCGGGCGGATTCTCCGCGAAGAGCGGCGGAAAAGCTCGGAAATAAAGTCCCGATCATTCGCGATCGAACCATTGGCGATCGAAGAACGCGACCAGCCGCGTGTAGCGCCGGGGTGGCACGGCTGAAATCTGAGAAACATCTCATCTGTTCTATTCCTCTCCAGTTCCTTCCTGCTGCTCCTTTCCGGAAATCCGCCGATAGAAAAACATGAAGGCTGTCGAATCGAGGAATTTCGATGTGTGGCGAGCTGGAAGCACGTGAGATTCGACACGGAGCGAAGAAAGAAGTGGGGAGATGACGAAGATTCTGCTGGTCGACGACAGCAAGTTTCTGCGGCTGGCAACGGAGCGGGCGCTGGCGCGGGCGGGCTACGACGTTAGCACGGCAATCGATGGAGAGCAGGCGCTGGAGGTTGCGCGACAAAAGAAGCCGGATGTGATCCTGCTGGACATGCTGCTGCCGAAAATGGCCGGGCCGGAAGTGTTGAAGGCGCTCAAAAAAGATCCGGCAACGGCCGCGATCGCAGTGGTGGTATTGACTGGGCTGTCGCAGAAAAATGCGGTGCGTCTGCAGCAGGATGGAGCCTGCGCGTTTCTGGAAAAATCGGAGTTGGGACTGGATAAGGGCTGTGAGACGTTGCTGGCCGCGCTGGCGAGGATCATGCAGAAACTGAATCTGGAGGTTCCGGCGGGGGCGGCGGCGAGGTGAGAGCGGCAGCCAGCATCGAATCGTCGTCCCACGTTCCGGCCGTCACTAATCTCGAGTAACCTGCCGGATATTACTTTTCTGTAGCTGAACTCCTCTGAGCCGGTTCCCGAGCTACCGCACCCTGCCGTCCCGTTCTGGCTTCCATCTCTGATCAGCTGAAAATAAATCACTTAAGGGTGGGAACTCTAGACGCTTGCGCGGAGTCTATGTTGAGTGAGAGTTCCGGCTCCGTTCGCGGTAGTCCGGACTCAGGGGTTTGAGCCAGGCAGCAAATTTTGAAGAGCGCGGTAGGGTGGAAAATCCTATAATCATCTTGTAGGTAAAGCGGGGACGCCGTTATGGCGGGAGCAACCACCTTGGGTGATCTGGCAAGCGCAATCGGAGCACGGTCGCAGGAAGAGGCGGCGATCGTCGCGGAACTGAAGGCCGGCTCGGAGACCGCGTACGCCTGGCTGATCGGCGAGTTTCAGCAGCCGGTGTATGGGCTGGTGTACCGGATCGTGAATGATCCGGCGGACGCGGCCGATACGACGCAGGATGTGTTCCTGAAAGTGTTTCGCGGGATGAAGCATTTTCACGGCGGGTCGAGTTTGAAGACCTGGATCTACCGCATCGCGTTGCATGAGGCGGCGAACCGGAGGCGGTGGTGGTTCCGGCATAAGGCGAAAGAGACGTCGATTGAGCCGGCGGAATCGGACGGGCTGAGCCCCGGAGAAAACGCGATGCAGGTGGCGCTGACCGATCCTGCGGATTCTCCGTTTGACAACGTGGCGCATCGCGAAGTGCAGCACCGGGTGGAAGAAGAGTTGCGGAAAGTGCCCGAGCCTTACCGGACGACGCTGATTTTGCGCGATCTGGAAGATATGTCGTATGAAGAAATTGCCGAGGTACTGGAGATTTCGCTGGGAACGGTGAAGTCGCGGCTCACGCGCGGCAGAGACGCACTGCGGCAACGGCTGGCGTCGTACGTGCGCGAGGTTGGAAACGAGTTGGGGCTGACCGCGCCTTCGCAAGATAAACGGTCGCAGGTTGCTGGAGGGGGTAGAAGGGTCGAGGTGATTTCATGAAGGGCACAGGGACAATGAGAGAACTGCAGTGCCCCAAGGCGAGGCGCTTGTTCTCGCCATATCTGGATGGAGCAGTGACGGGCGCGGAGATGCTCGCGCTGCAGGAACATTTGTCGGATTGCGGGAACTGTCATCACGAATATCAGGCGTTGCGGCGGACCCAGCAGTTGCTGGTGAGCGTGGGACGTCCGAAGGTTCCTGCGGATCTGGGCCTGAAGCTACGGCTGGCCATTTCGCGGGAAACGGCTGAGGCCAAGCGGGGACAGTTTGAGGGCCTGATGGTGCGGATGGAGAATGCGTTGCAGGCGTTCATGGTTCCGGCCACGGCGGGGTTTCTAAGCGCACTGATTATTTTCGGAATCGCGATGGTGTATTTCGTGGCGCCGTCGGCGCTGCGTGCGGATAACGATGTGCCGCTGGTGATGGTCAATACCGCGCCCGAGTTGCAGCAGAGCGCGTTCGGCATGACTCTGGACACGATCGACGCAGATTCGCTGGTGATTGAAGCTTACGTGGACGCGAACGGACGAGTGCAGGATTACCGGATTCTGTCGGACACGGAAAAATCGAAAGAAGTGTTGCCGCAAGTGAAACGGATGCTGATTTTCACGACCTTCCGTCCGGCGCTGTCGATGGGGCGTCCGACGCCGAGCCGCGCAGTGTTGTCGTTTTCAAAGATCAGCGTGCGCGGGTAGGGGCAGGGATCGGTTCTCGGCTCTCGGCTCCAACATCCAGCAACCCACCAACAGCCCCACTTCTCGCAAAGAACGCGAGAAATGGGGCACCCGCTTGAACCTCACCGATCACAGACTCGTTTCGTATGACTGATAGCCGGAAGGTGGCGGGCCATTCTCTTCGACCACGTTGTCAGCGTCCAGATTCTCTGTTCCTAGTTGCCGTGCGAGTGCAGCGGTGTGACAGGTCGAGCTGACCACTTCGAACGTCTTCACGTAGGGAATCCCGTCCAAGAGCTCCTCGAGAACCTGCAGCACCTGCGGATAACCACTTAAGCTGTAGAGTTGGGCGTTTCCTTCCTGATCCCAGAAGCTGATGGTGGCAACTTCACTGCCGTCGGGGGCAGCGAGGGTAATCAGATCCAGAAAGCCCTCCTGCTGACGCAGCCAGGGAAGGATTTCGCCCTCCATCAGAGTGATGAATCGCTGGAGCGAGTTCGGCAGCAACCGCACAGAAACCTTGCGAGCAAACATGTCAACCTCCGCCGCATGGGAACCCTTACTTGCCTTGGCAGCTCCCATACGACCTAGCCTTACTTGGGTAGTGCATTTCGGCGGGCCAGCGTTACACTGCGGGAAGGTGGAGTTCTACGGGATTGAAGTGGATGTAATTTCGCTACCCTTCCCGAGCCACGAGGGGAGCAGTTGCCCCGTTCTGCTGCTCCCCTGCGTTGAGCCCTCGCTGCGTGTGGCGGCGAACGCGGCTAGCATCGCATCAGCGCAGGCGTTTACTTGCCCCGTTGCGTCGTCAATACAACGAAGTTTCAAATCCCAGCCGCACCATCGTGAGTTTGATCTGGTCGGCATGTTCTTGAGCCACGGTCATGACAGCCGGCAACGCCTCCAGAGCGGCAGCATACATTTCTCCAAAGATGGGAACCAGCTTGACTGCTCTGGTAATCAAGGTGAGCATGACCGCGGCTTCTTCCGACATGCCCTCTTTGTTTTCCAGATACAGGTTGTAAACTTCAGTCCCCTCATTCGCCAGGTCCACTCCCTTCATTACCTTGCCTATCCCTTTGGTGAAGGCCTCGGCGCAGTTGTGGCACTTGTCGACGATCCGAACGAAGGCTTCGAGCTTGCCCTTGTAGTTTTGCGCCTCAAGCGCGTCCAGTGCCCTGCCAGAAAGCCAGAGGATCTTTTCCGCATTCTCGGACCCTTTCTTGATTTTCTCCAAAATTTCCGCGACCGTTCGCGTCTCTTGCTTCGTCAGGTCCCTGCCTTTGTCCTGGTATTTCAGCAGTTCTTCCATTTGACCTGAGACTTTGGAGCAGGCTTCCACGGCATCCTTGTTGATCTCCTCGAATTTTTCGAGGAAGCTCACAGCCGCCGTTGGATATAAGGACGTGTCGCTCTTTTTGACCAGAGTCCCGTGATAACCCCAGGTATCTTCGGCACTCCACGCGTTGTACTTCTCGAGATGCTTGAACGCGTCATAGAGACTGGTCACACCGAACATCCAATAGCCAGCGTTGGCGCAGGTGTGCATCTCCTTCTCCAGTTCTTTGCTGCGAGTGGGATGCTTTCTCGCGTTCGTGATTGCGTTGGTGTAGAGGTCAAAGGCTGAGTTAAGGAAGTCAACCCTGATCTTGCGGAGACCTCCATTCTTGTTCCAGCAGTTTACGGGGGTGTCGTCCACGTCGTCTCCGAGGTGTACTTCCGGGTTTCCATACCAATAATCGTGAAAGCTTTTGCGAATCCGTCCTGGCATTTGAGTTTCTCCAATCGGCTTTTAGCGCCGGCGCTGATTTGTAACTACGAGAGCACCATGCTCCTGCGACCTCGTTTTCGTCGTTAAGCCAGCCTTAATAAGTGGTGAAGAAACTCTGAAGACACCTATGTCCTTGGCAGATTTGAAATTAGCAAGTCGCAGGAGTGGACGGTTGAGCGCCGTTTTTGGAGTGGTGGTGAAGTTTGCAATCGCGTGGGGCCCAGCGTAGAATCGACCGCCAATCTTGGTCCTGGTTTCGCTAACCTCCCCCGTGCAAGATCGGCCTTTCGAAGCATAAGATCCATCACCAGTGGGGGATTTCGTCGCATCGAGCGACCGAAAATCCCGCGAGATTCTGAAGGGGTGTATGTCGAAGCAGCCCAAGCGCTTTTACGAATGCGGGCCATTCGTCCTGGACCCTCTGAATCACGTTCTCTCGCGCGGTGGATCCCCGCTGCCCCTGCCCCCGAAAGCCTTTGACACTCTGATGGTGCTGGTGGAGCACGGGGGCGATCTGGTTGAAAAGGAACAGCTTCTAAAGGCGGTTTGGCCCGATACCTTCGTCGAGGAAAACAATCTGACGCAGTACATCTCGCTGCTGCGAAGGGTCTTGGGGGACAACTCGGATCAACGGCAATACATCGAGACCGTACCCAAGCTGGGGTATCGCTTCGTAGCTCCGGTGCGGGAAGTGGAATCGGAACAGAGCGAGGGCCAGGAGACGCGCGAGTTCGCTGGTTCAACCATTGTTGGTTCCGCGCCAAGGGCACCCTCCCTGGGAGCGGAAAAAAGACCACCCGCACCAGCAGCCTCTGCGCCCCTTTTTTCTCTCTTTCGCATGCATTCCACGTTCTTTCTTTTAGGGCTTGCGATGGTCGGGCTCGCCGCCATCGGACTGCTTGCGTTGCGAATGTTCCACCGACCGCAGGCCCAGGCGCCGTCGGTCGCGGTGGAAGTGCGGCGCGCAGTGGCCGTGCTGGGGTTCAAGAACCTGGCGGGGAATCCCGAGGCGGATTGGCTTTCTACCGCCCTGGTGGAAATGCTGAATACCGAGCTGTCGGCCGGAGAGCGGCTGCGGGCGGTGTCGGGCGAAGACATTGCGCGAGCGAAGAAGGATCTCAAGATCGTCGACAACAACATTTTGTCCAGGACCAGCCTGGCGCAGGTGCGCAAGAGCCTGGGGGCCGACGTGACCGTCTCGGGGTCCTACCTGGAGATGGGCTCGGGATCGGATGGACAGATCCGCCTCGACATCCAGATTCAGGATACGGCCGCCGGCGACACCATTGGGTCGATTGCCGAAGTGGGCACGGTTTCCGACTTGTTTCAGCTGATCAGCCGGAGTGGCAGACAATTGCGGGCGAAACTGGGAGCGTCGGAGGCCTCGAGTCTGGAGGAGGGGGAAATCCGCGCCGCGCTTCCGTCCACTCCGGAGGCTGCCCGTTTTTATTCGCTGGGCTTGGCGAAGTTACGGGAGTTCGACGCACCGGCGGCCCAGACTTTGTTCAGCAAGGCGTTGGCCATCGATCCGAACTATGCCCTGGGGCATTCTGCCCTGGCGGCGGCGTGGTCGGCGCTCGGATATGACGAGAAGGCCAGGGTGGAAGCCAAACGCGCCTTCGACTTATCAGGGAATCTTTCCCGCGAAGAACGTCTTCTGATCGGAGGGCGCTACCACCAGATGAGCCGGGAGTGGGACAAAGCGGTCGAAACCTATCAACTCCTGTTCAGCTTCTTCCCCGATAATCTTGAATACGGACTTCGGCTCATGGACGCGCAGACTTCCGCCAGCCGGGGAAAGGATGCACAAGCCACGGCGGCGAAGTTGCGGAAATTGCCGCCTCCGTTCAGTGAAGATCCGCAGATCGACCTGGCGGAAGCGGACGCGGCCGCCTCGCTAGGAAACTTCAAAGAGGAATTGCAGAGCGCCGAGATTGCCGCCACCAAGGGAGAAGCGTTGGGAGAGCAGTTGCTGGTGGCGCGGGCGCTGGTACAACAGGCCCGGGCGTCCCACGCTCTCGGTCAACCAGACAAGGCCATCAGCGCTCTCACAAAGGCAAAAGAGTTGTTCCGGGTTGCGGGAGACCGGCAGGGCGGAGCTTTGACGTTGCTGGTGACGGCTGGCGTACTCAAAGGCGTGGGGGATTACTCGAAAGCCCGCGAGACTGCCAACGAAGCTCTGCATGATTTCGAACAGATTGGCGACAAGAGAGGCGTGGCCCAGTCGCTGAATGCGGTGGCAACCATTCATTACGAGCAGGGTGAGTTACCCCAGGCGAAGGCGGTGTTCGAACAATATCTGCAAACCGAGCGCGAGGTGGGATCGAAGATTAACATCGCCGGCGCTCTGGGAAATATCGCGAACGTGCTCGAAGTGCAAGGTGATTTGGCGGAAGCACAGAGACTAACGCAGGAGTCGATTCAGGTCTTTACTGAGGTCGGGGACCAGAAGGCCCTGGGGATCGCGCTGGGCAACCTGGCGAACCTGCTTGTCGAGGAAGGCGATCTGCAACAGGCCAGGAAGACCTACGAAGACGCACTCAAGATCAAGCGAGAGATCGGCTACCAAAGGGGCGTGGCGTACGATTTGGAGGGACTCGGCAAAATCTACGAATCGGCAGGCGATCTGGGGAATGCCCGCAAGAACGCAGAAGAAGCGCTCGCAATTCGAAATGCGATTGGCGAGAAACACAATGCCGCTACCAGTGAGTTGGGCCTGGCCGAGCTGGCCTTGGATGAAGGCAAGCCACCAGACGCGGAGACCTTGGCGAACCGGGCGATCGAACTGTTTAAGAGTGAGAAGTCAACGGTTGACGAGGCATATGGGCAGGCGATTCTGGCTCGCTGCTTGCTGGCGGAGGGCAAGGTCGCCGACGCGCAGAATGCGGTGAACCGTGCTTTGTCCCTTTCTCGCGGCAGCGCCAGCCGGCCCCTTCGTTTTGAAATCGCCATCGCTTCCGGGTATATGAAGCTTGCGCAGAGCAAGCCGAGCAATCCGGGCGCAGCGTCGGAGGCGGCGAAACTGCTGCAGGCTGCGGTCGACGAGGCGCACCGCTGCGGCTATGCCGGATACGAATTCAGACTTCGGCTCGTTCTGGGCGAAGTCGAAATGAAGTACGGTAGTCCGGCAGCCGGGGCATCAGAGCTGGGACGGCTGGTGCAGGACGCTAAGGCCAAAGGCTTCGAGCTGTTGGCGCACGGGGCAAGCGAGAGATTGAGCGCGCCGCAAGCGATGAGGTGACGTCCGAATCCGCGCCAAAAGGCGATTGTCTATCGATCTCCGTCTGACAAGCTGGGGTGTATGATTTTTTTCTCTCGGGTTCCAAAATGCAAATTCCGGGCCGCGGTTGAAAGGATCCCCGGACCCAGTTTTCTTCTTTTGCATGTAGGAGGCGCTCAATGCCTGTGATCACTGTTACGCTCGTGGATCATACCGATTCCCCGCAACTGATTCCGCTGATCCAGACGCATCTGGAGGATATCCTCTGCGATCTATTGTTTTCGCCCTCTGAAGCGGCGGTCGTCAATATACGGTCTACAGCAATCCGTCCGAAGGACAGCGAGCAAGATCTGGTCCTTCATTTCGTCGACAATATCGCCAACTCGTACGTCGCCGCTAACATGCCCGGTCCACCGATCAGTACTGAAGACGGTGGCGTTACGCGCCCCAGGCAGGACAAGACGGGATCGGAGTTCTACAAATTTCCAACCGATCAAAATGGTAAGCCCTTGGGACAGTTCAAAGCTATCGGATACGCGAAGGTGGCGGCGCATGAGGCGATGCACAACGTGACCAGATTGGACAACAGCAAGCTGCACCCCCAAGGCGGCATCGCAGGAAAACCACCGAATCTTCCTGTGAACGACGCGAACCGGAAGGCCTTTCAAGCCGGCCTGGGTAACATCCCCAAGCAGTTGCTCTAACCGCCGATGTCACGGCAAAGTCGTTGCCGTATGTATGCGGCACCCCCCTGAGGGCGTTTGACCCTCTGCTTCTAAGACCGTAAACTGAATGGTGTTCTCCGCCTATCTTCGATTGTGATCGTGGCCGTCGGGCGGCCATCGTGCGGGAGGGATTCCTGAGTCGTTTCTTCCTGAGTCGTCTTGTGGGTTGTGGGCTTCGAAGTTTGATCGTTGCAGCCGGTCTGGGGCTGCTGGCACCGCTGTGTCTGGCGGACAGCAATAATCCGATCACGCTGGATACCAGCGAGACCTTATTCGCCGTGCTGACGGCGATGAATGGGTGCGGGTACGACGTCGGGCTGACTATTTCCGATGCGCAGCGGCTCAACATCCGGGCCGAGTTGGATAAAAACGTCAAGAATTCGGAAGAGGCGCAGGCCGCCCTGGGCGCGATGTGCGACTGGTATGTGGCGCACCGGGGAAGAGATGCGGCGCATGATTTATCGCAATACGTGTCGCTGGCGCTCTATATGCAGGGCCCGCCGCATTTTCTGCCCAAGGTGAAGGAAGATGAACTGCCTCCGGATGCGTTGCCGATCGCGGGATTCGGAAAGCTGCTGGAGCCGTTCTACGACAAGGCCGGACTGCACTCGATCTGGGAGCGGCACCGGGCGAACTACGCCGCGCTGTTGGCACGCTATCAGGAACCGCTGCGGAAGATGGTGTTCGACACCGATATCTACCTGAAACTGCAGTCGGGGGGATTTCTGGGGCGTACGTTCACGGTTTACCTGGACTTCCTGGGGGATCCGAATGAAGCCAATGCCCGGAATTACGGCACGGACTACGATGTGGTGGTATTTCCTTCGCCGGACCCGAGTTCGACGGATCCGCTGAAGATGCCGCAGATCCGGCATGCCTACCTGCACTACTTGCTGGATCCTCTGGCCGATAAACATTTCGGCGCGATCAAGCGGATCGAACCGCTGCTGCAATCGGTGAAGCGGGCGCCGCTGGAAGAGAGCTTCAAGACCGACATCACGTTGCTCGTGACCGAGTGCCTGGTGCGGGCGATCGAGATCCGAACCACCGGAACCAAGCAGACCGCCGAGGCCATGCGGCTGCAGGCGGTGGATGATGCGGTGAAACAGGGCTACATCCTGACGAAGTATTTCTACACTTCGCTGCTGGCGTTCGAAAAGGATCCGGCTGGGCTGCGGACCGCATATATTGACATCCTCGAAAACATCGATTTGAAGGCGCAAGAAAAGGCGGCGAACGAACTGCAGTATGTCCAGGTCTCGGCTCCGGAACTGGTGCAGTTATCGCGCATGGAGGACCGGCGGATTCTGTCGACGGCCGACAAGCGGTTGGCGGCGGGCGATCCCAAGGGCGCGCAGGAACTGGCCCAGCAGGCGCTGGAAAAGAAGATAGGGGATCCGGGGCGGGCGCAGTTCATCCTGGCGCAGGCGGCAGTCATGAGCAAGAACCGGGAAGTGGCCCTGGAGGATTTTCAGAAGGCGATTCAGCAGACGAAAGATCCTAAGATCGTGGCTTGGTCGCACGTGTACCTGGGAAGAATTCTGGACATGAAAGAGGACCGCGAGGCAGCGATGGACGAGTACCGCGCGGCGCTGACCGCGGGAGCTGAGTTGCCCGAAGTAAAGGCGGCTGCGGAACGCGGACTGCAACAGGCGTACGAGCCGCCGGCGAAACCACAGTAAAGAGCTATCAGCTTTCAGCCGTCAGCTTTCGGTAAAACCTGCTGAGGTTCTGTATCGCTGCGATAAAATGCTACGGTTGCGGGCTTCGCGGGTGGATTTGAAATCAGAAGAGTTTGGGGTTGAGGAGAAAGCATGAAGCGAGCGGCGATCATAATCGCAGTGCTGGGCATGTGCGCGGGAAGTTTCGGACAGAGCAACAACAAGCCTGCGGGGCAGACTTCGCAGCCCGCGCAACCCGCGGGACAAGCTACGCAACCCGCGGGACAAGCGGCGGCGGCGGCGGCGCAGGGCAAGCGGCCTCCACAAGCCAAGACGCAGCCTGAGTATGAGGCATACAAGGCAGCCTCGGCGCAGACGGATCCGGCGGCATTGGAAAAAGCTGCCGATGATTTCGCGGCGAAGTTTCCAGACAGCGAGCTGCGTGCCTTGGTGTACACCGCGGCCATGCAGCGTTATCAGCAGGCCAACAACGCCGACAAAATGATCGATATGGGCAAGAAGATACTGGCGATCGATCCCGATGATCCGGCAGCGCTGGTCGGAGTTTCTCAGGCCTTGGCGGAGCGCACCCGCGACACGGATCTGGATAAAGATGAGCGTAACGCCGAAGCCAAGAAGTACGCAGAACATGCGCTGGTGACGATAGACACCGACGTTCCCAGCACGGGCTATCCTCCGGAAAAGTTAGCTGCGTTCAAGAATTTCTTGCGGTCCGTGGCGTATGGGGTACTGGGCACGATCTCGTTCAAAGCCAGCAGTTGGGCCGATGCTGAAACGAATCTGCGAAAGTCGATTGACGTGTTGCCGGAGCAGCCGGATACGCTAGTGGTGTTCCGGCTGGCGGTTGCGCTGGATATGCAGAACAAGTATCCGGAAGCGATGAAATACGCCGACCAGGCGGTGGATCTCACCAAAGATCGGCCAGACTCCGGTGTGGGCAAAGCGGCGCGCGATGAGAAGGACCGCCTGACGAAACTGAGCGTGGGCACGGCGCCGGGACAGACTACCGCGCCTCCGAAGAACTAGGTTCCGAAGAACTAGGTGGCGGACGGCTCGTCGGTATCGCCAGAAAGAAGCCGCGAGCTGCGCTCGCTGGACAGCCGGGGGCGGCTGTCCCCACATGTGGATGTTTGTCCAATGGCTGTCCCGACATATGAAGGAACGGGAAATCACGGCGCTGGAAGAGGGGCTGGGCTACCATTTCCGGCGGCGCGCCGTCATTGAGCAAGCGGTCACGCACAGTTCGCAGGCGCGCGAGCAAGAATCGCAACAGGCGGGCGAAAGCAAGTACAAGGTCAGCGACAACGAGCAGCTGGAATTCCTGGGCGATGCGGTGCTGGCGCTGGTGACCAGCGAGGAATTGTTTCAGCGCTTCCCGCAGTTTCGGGAAGGCGAACTTTCCAAGCTGCGGGCGCATCTAGTCAGTGAGCGGCATTTGATCCAGGTGGCGCAGCAACTGGAACTGGGCCACTATCTGCGCCTGGGGCGGGGCGAGGAAAAGAGCGGGGGGCGGGGCAAGACGGCGCTGTTGGTGGACGCGCTGGAGGCGATCCTGGCGGCGATTTATCTGGACGGCGGGCTTGAGGTGGCGCGGGAGTTCGTTCTGCGCAACGTGATTGCGCCGGAACTGGAGCGGATGGAGCGCGGCGGGGGCACGCTGCCGGTGACGGATTTCAAGTCTGCACTGCAGGAAGCGGCGCAGAGCCTGGGTTTGCCGCAGCCCGCGTATGTGCTGGTGGAAGAAGCTGGTCCGGAGCACCACAAAACGTTTACGGTCGAGGCGCGATTGCACCTGAAGAATGGGAAAGACGCGGAGTTTGTGGGACGCGCCCAGGGTTCGACCAAGAAGACGGCCGAGCAGGACGCGGCGCGGCAGCTGCTGACGTTCCTGGCTTCGCGTCCGAAAGCAGCAGAGGCGAAAGGGGCGCGGGCCTCAGGCCCGGCGGACAAGTAGAGTTCATGGAATCGCCAAATCTCGATTCGCCAAACCTCGATTCGCCAAACCTCGATTCGCTAAACCTCGAATCGTCAAGCCTCCCGCTCGCTTCGTCCGACGGCGCCGTCGCGCCGCCTGTCGCCTCGCCCGAGGCTCCCATCGCTCCGACTGACGTTCCTGTCCGCGCGCCCGACGCACCCGCTCGTGCTCCCCGCGTCCGCGTCGTAACCAGCTTCGGCACCGATCTGATCGGCTCCCTGCAATCGCTGCTGGGCACGGTGGTGATTGCCATTTTCGTGATCACGTTCATTGTGCAGGCGTTCCAGATTCCATCGGAATCGATGGAGAATACGCTGCTGGTCGGCGACTACCTGCTGGTGAACAAGCTGTGCTATGGGGGACAAGGGCTGGCTGATCGGTTCATGCCCTATCAGAAGATCGCGCGCGGCGATGTGATCGTATTTCATTATCCCGTGGATCCGCAGCAGCACTTCGTCAAGCGCGTGATCGGCGTGCCCGGAGACAAGCTGCGGATGGTGAGCAAAAAGGTCCTGATCAACGGCAAACCACTCGATGAACCGTATGTACGGTTTCTGGAACCACCTAATAACTTGTTTCGCGACAATTTTCCGCGCACCGATATTCCAGCCTTTGGCCTGGAAGGAAAGTGGTGGCTGGAAATGAAGAAGCTGGTGGAAGACGGGCAGCTGATTATTCCGGAAGGGCATTACTTCGTGATGGGCGACAACCGCGACAACAGCCAGGACAGCCGCTATTGGGGGTTCGTGCCGCGGGAGAATATTATCGGGAGGCCGCTGGTGATCTACTGGTCGGTGGTGCGGGACTGGGATCACAGCTCGCCATCGTCGGTCACGGGCTGGCTGTATCACCTGGCGTACGCGGTCACGCACATCCTTCAGATCACGCGCTGGAACCGCACGCTCCGGCTGGTACACTGAGTAGGCTGAGTTTCAGGGGTTGGCCTGAGTAACGAATCCCTCAGGGGCTGAAGCCTGCATTTCTTCTGGGTGTTAGCGGCACGGCTGAAGCCGTGCCCTTCCCAAAACCTTTGCGGGAAGTAGAATCCCAAGCAGCTGGAGATCCGGTAGAGAACAGCTTCCGGTACAGATCGAGCGGCAAGTCTTGAGCCGACACGGGAATATTACAGTGGCGAAAAAAGAACTAACCGTAGAGAACAACGTCGCGGCGGACAAAGAGAAGCGGAAGGACCCTGCAGCGATGGAGAAGACGAAGGCAGCCGACGCGGAAGAGAAGCCGAAGGAAACGACGGTCGAGTTTCTCTCGTCGCTGGCGGCAGTGCTGGTGACGGGGCTGTTCATCATCACGTTCGTGGTGCAGGCGTTCGAGATTCCGTCGAGTTCGATGGAGAAGACGCTGCTGATTGGCGACCACGTTTTCGTGAACCGCATCCAGTTCGCTCCCAAGAGTTCGTGGGTGGGTCGGCTTCTTCCCTATCGTGACGTGCACTTTCGGGACATCGTCGTGTTTCTCTCGCCGGAGACCCCCGGACTCTATGTCGTGAAGCGCATCATCGGCGTTCCTGGAGATAAGATTCACGTACGTAACGGGGTGGTATATCGCAACGGCGTTGCACTCGAGGAGCCGTACGTGGACCACGACGACGATAGGCCGGATTCTTACCGCAATGATTTTCCGGCGGTGCCCCCAGGCGATGACCCTAATGTGTGGACCAACTGGGCGATTGATCTGCCTTCTTATATACAAGGAGACGATATCGTGGTGCCGCCCGATCACTACTTCGCTATGGGCGATCATCGCGGCGTGAGCCTGGACAGCCGCTACTGGGGATTCATTCCCAAAGACAATGTCATCGGGCGTCCGATGTTCATCTACTGGTCGTTTGAGACACCGAGTGATCAGTACATGAAGACGGCATGGAGCGATCGGATGCTGTTTCTCGGCCACGTGGTGCTGCACTTTTTCGATAAGACAGAATGGAAGCGGACGCTCCGGATAGTGCGATGAGGCCCCTCGAACTCCAGTAAGGGCGCGGTGAAGCTCTTCTCCTCCAAACGGCGAATCGTGGCGGCGGCAGCACTCATCGTGCTGGCGCTGTTTCTTCTGCGGCCCGGCGCCTCCCGTTTGAAGTCTCGGATTATATCTTCCATCAGCGCGGGAGTTGGCCGACCCGTGGACGTTGGCTCCGTTCATCTCCGGCTGCTGCCCCGGCCGGGATTCGATCTGGAAAATCTGGTGGTGTACGACGACCCCGCGTTCGGAGCCGAGCCCATGCTGCGGGCGAGCGAAGTAACGGCGGCGCTGCGTCTTACTTCGCTGATGCGCGGGCGATTGGAAATCGCGCGCCTGGATCTGACCGAGCCGAGTCTGAATCTGGTCCACGGCGCGGGCGGGCGCTGGAATCTGGAAGCACTGCTGGAGCGCACGGCACACATCCCGCTGGCACCGACCGGAAAAGCGAAATCGGAGCCGCGGCCGGCATTTCCCTACATTGAAGCCACATCGGCGCGGATCAATTTCAAAAGCGGACCGGAGAAAAAACCCTACGCGCTGACCAACGCGGATTTTTCCTTGTGGCAGGATTCGGACAATAGCTGGGGCGTGCGATTGAAGGCGCAACCCTTCCGCACCGACTTGAATTTGAACGACACCGGCCTGCTGCAGGTGAGCGGCACGTGGCAGCGCGCGGAAGCTCTGCGTGACACACCGCTGCAATTCAGCGTGGAATGGAGCCGCGCCCAACTCGGGCAGTTCACGAAATTCTTCACGGGGAACGATCAGGGCTGGCGGGGAGAGGTTCTGCTCGATGCGGCTTTGAAGGGAACTCCGGCGAAGCTGCAGATCACAAGTACAGGGTCGATTCAGGATTTCCGGCGTTACGACATCACGAGCGGCCGGGCGCTGCGGCTGGCGGGACACTGCGACGCGGAGTACAGTTCGCTCAATCAGGCATTTCACGGGCTGGTCTGCAGCGCTCCGGTGGGAGGCGGTTTCGTCACGTTGAAGGGGAACATGGGGCTTCCGGGAAGCCACAGTTATGGCCTCACGCTGACCGCTGACAATGTGCCTGCGAGTGCGGCGGCGGTGCTGGCGGAGCGGGCGAAAGCGAATCTACCCGAGGATCTGGTGGCCACGGGAACTCTGCGGGGAAGCGTTCGAATCGAAGAAAACGCAGCGGCTGGGTCGAGAGTCCAATTCGAAGGGCGGGGCGAGATCGCCGACTTTCACCTGGCTTCAGCCGCAAATAAGGCGGAGATTGGACCGGAGACGATTCCCTTCCTGATGACGACTGGCGATGCGGCGGGGCGCCCGCGCACGGTTTACAAAAGCTCGCCGGCCATGCGGGTGCCCGACGGTCCCCATGTCGAGCTCGGTCCCTTCCCTGTCGCAATCGGGCGAGCGGTGGCTCCGACGGTTCGAGGATGGGTCAACCGCGGTGGCTACAACATTTCCGTCGCGGGGGAAACGGAAGTTACGAAGGCTCTGCGCGCTGCCCGATTGTTTGGGCTGGCGGCGCTGCAGTCCACGACGGAGGGCAGCGCCCAGGTGGATCTGCAAATCGCGGGAACGTGGGCGGGGCGTAGCAATGGCACGACCTCAGGATTCACGGGTCCGCAAATGACTGGGATGGCGAAGCTGCGGAATGTTCGCATCGCGATTCGTGGAGCGGCAGGACCGGTCGAGATTGCGTCGGCGGACATGCAGCTTTCGCCAGGCGAAGTCCGCGTCGCGAAATTGAATGCCAAGGCAGCCGACACGCTGTGGACTGGTTCGCTCACGATGCCGCGCGGCTGCGGAACTCCCGGGGCGTGTCAGGTGCACTTCGTGCTGAACGCGAATCAGATTACGCTCGGCGGATTGAGTGAGTGGGTGAGGCCGAGCCCGAAGGAGCGGCCGTGGTATCGCGTTCTGGAATCGAGCCCGCAAGCCGGGCCGTCGTTCCTGGCGAGCGTGCGCGCGTCCGGGCAGGTAACTACAGACCATTTGCAGATGCAGGGTCTGGCGGCAACGCGGGTTTCGGCGAAGGTTAACTTAGACAGTGGGAAACTCGAGATTTCAGACCTGAACGCAGATTTTCTTGGTGGCAAGCATGGCGGCCAATGGCAGGCGGACTTCAGCGTGAAGCCGGCGGTTTGCAGGGGCAGCGGAAACCTGACGGGAATTTCGCTGGCGCGCCTTGCCGACGTGATGGAGAACGGGGGGATCGCGGGCACTGCTAATACCAGCTACGAAATAACGGGACCGTGCAGCGCCGGGTTCTGGACATCGGCGGAAGGTGCACTGCAATTTGAGATGAGAGACGGAAAGTTGCCGCACGTGGCGCTTGCAGAGGATGCGGAGGCGTTGACAATTACGCGCTTTGCGGGGGAGGCGCGATTGCAGGCGGGAAAGATCGAGATGAAGGATGCTCACCTGAATTCTCCGGAAGGAAAGTTTCTGGTGAGCGGGACTGCGTCGTTGAAGAGCGATCTGGATTTCAGGCTGGCAAAAGTTCCCAGTGGCGCCGCAGCCGTGGGCTACACGATAAGCGGCACACTGGAGGAACCGCGCGTGATTCCTTTGATCGGTCCTGAAACCCAGGCGCGGTTGAAACCGTAATTCTGGCGTAGCGGGCTAAAGCATTGTGATGACATAAATCGAATGAGACATCCTAAGAAATCTACCGGCGAGCCTATCAAGAAGGTGCCGAAGCACAACCTCCGACCGGACCGCCCCAAACGCATGGAGCAGGAGGCCGCGGATTTCTTCGCCAACGCTGAAGAAGATTCCGTACGCGAAAGGTATGCGTACCAGACAGTCTCCATGAGAGCGTTGTGCCGACGATGAGGGATTCTAGGGCACGTATCCCGGGCCGCGCAGCACTTTGCCGGGGAGAGCGCCCGTCATCTTGCCCTGATCGATCACGGGCACGCCGTTGACCAGCACGTAGTCCATCCCTTCGGAAAGCTGCTTGGGATTGTCGAACGTAGCGCGATCATGCACGGTCGCGGGATCGAAGATCACAACGTCAGCCCACATGCCCGCCTTGAGGATGCCCCGATCGGTGAGGCGCATGCGCTGCGCGGGCAGCGCCGAGAACTTGCGAATGGCGTCGACCAGGGTCAGGACTTTTTCTTCGCGCACATACTTTGACAGGATGCGGGGGAACGTGCCGTAGGCGCGGGGATGAGGATGCGCCTGGCCGAGAATTCCCTCGGGCGACGTGCCTTCGGAGTCGTTGTCGATAGCGACCCACGGCTCTTGCAGCGCGAGCGTCACATCGGGTTGCGACATGCCGAAAACGGCGACTCCGGTCGATGGATCCTGGATGAGAAAGTCGAAGAGCGCGTCCATGGGATCTTTGTTCCACAACGTGGCGATCTCTGAGAGACGCTTGCCCTGCAGCGACAGCAGGGATGGATTCTCGACGGCGCCGATCATAATGGCGTCGGGGCCCGGGATCTCCTGCCATTCGTTGTCCCAGTCACGGGAAGGAGTGAGCATGTCTTTGCGAATGCGCGTGCGGGTGGCGGGATCTTTCAGCCGCTCCACCAATTTTGCAGTGCCGCCATCGTGCGCCCATGGCGGGATGAACGCGGAGAAATCGTTGTACCACGCAGTGTAAGCATAGGTGTCGGCAGTAACATCGGCTCCAGCGGCGCGGGCAGCGCTGATCTTGGCGACAACTTCGGGCATGCGTCCCCAATTGTTCTTACCCGCAACCTTGATGTGCCAGATCTCGACGGGAATGTGGGCCTCATGGCCGATGCGAAGGGCCTCGTCGATGGCTTCGAGTACCGAGTCGCTTTCATTACGCATGTGGGTCGCGTAGATGCCGCCGGATTTTGCGGCTTCAGTGGCAAGGGCGATCAGTTCGTCCGTCTTGGCGTAGGGCGCGGGTGCGTATTCGAGCGAAGTGGACAGGCCGACCGCGCCGTCCTTCATCGCGTCGCGCACCAGCATTTTCATCTGTTCGAGTTGCTCGGGCGTGGGCTGCTTGTCATCGTCGCCCAGCACCATGCGGCGGACTTGCGTGGCGCCGACGTAGGTTGCAAGGTTGATGCCCATGCCCTGCTTTTCAAGTCGCGCGAAATATTGACGGAGCGTGCGCCAGTCGGGAGTGACTTTGTAGTGGTCGTAGCCGCTGCGGTCGGACTGGAGGATCGCGTCGTTGAGCGGCGCGATCGAATTGCCTTCGCCCGTAACTTCTGAGGTGATGCCCTGGAAGATTTTCGAGGGCAGGCGCGGGTCGACAAGAATCGTGAGTTCCGATTGGCCCAGCATGTCGATAAAGCCGGGGGCGACGACTTTTCCGCCAGCGTCAATCGTGCGGGTCCGCGGAGCGGCGGCTAGATTGCCGATGGCTGCGATTTTTCCGTCGCGGATGCCGACGTCCCCCGAATACCACGGAGAGCCGGTGCCGTCGATGATGCGGCCGTTGGTGATGACGAGATCGAAAGCCGGCGTTTGGGTGAACGAAAACGAAGCGAGGAGCAGGAGTGCAAGGAAGACGAGAATGCGAATTGCGGTTGGCAATGTCGTCGGGATGCTTCTGTTCATCATTCGTATCCTCAGGGGCTAAAGCCCTAAAACCTGTTGGACTCCTGACGCGGCCCTACGGATCCGACCTGGTGACCGGAACGAGGATCGCGTCTCCCAACAGCATACAAGCAGCGGCGGCGATGCTCACGCAGAGAACGGCGGTCGAAGGCGTCTGGTGCTGGGGGTGGATGGTTCCCGCGCGGGAGTCGACCATACCACGGCGACCCAGGGCAAAGAGCAGGCGGCTGGCGGCGGCGCGGGCTTGCAACGATCTTGTTCGACCTGGGGGTAGATCCAGAGATTGCTTCCAAGATTCTCCGGCACGCTGACAGCGCGGTCACGCGCAGGCACTATATAATGCTGGAATCACGCAAGCAGGGGCGCAAGGCTATGCGAAAACTGGAGTCTCTCGTGACCGAGAACGTGAAGCCCAGAAAGAAGAAACGCTGAATGTCTTGTGACCTTTTTGTGACACAGGACGAAGGGCCGAAAGCGTCCTAAGCCGCATAAACACTGTATAAGCCGACGTAGCTCAGTTGGTAGAGCAGCCGATTCGTAATCGGCAGGTCAGCGGTTCAAGTCCGCTCGTCGGCTCCATCGTTTCAGAAGCTTACGGATCAGTTCACCGAAACCTGCTGCACATCAAGCTATCTGGGCTTTCTTGACCTGCCTGCCGGACGAAAACTCCTTGTAATTTCTGAGGGTTTGGGCCGTCTTCTGTATAGACCGGCGAAGCGAAGGGGCCAGAAAAAACGGACGGAAGCGTCGCACGTCCAACCGATATACCACTGAAGGCGTCCAATGGGTAACGGTCGACAAGATAGGGTATCTCGATTATGCGCACCGTTTTAGACATCTTCGGACAGATCTTCCGCAACTTGTGGGCGCACAAGCTGCGCTCGTTCCTGACCATGTTCGGGATCGCCTGGGGCGTGGGATCGCTGCTGCTGCTGGTGGGTGTGGGCGAAGGCTTCCGCTCGGGGAACAAGCGCGAGTTGGCCGAGTTTGGCAGGAACATCATGTTTCTCTTTCCTGGGCGCGCTCCGGCCGTGCAAGGCAGCATGAATTCCGCCCGCCCTTATTTGCTCACTTACCAGGATTACGTGGACGTCCGCACGCAGGCCCCGCACGTCGGCAATGCTTCCCCAATGCTCTCGCGCTCCGATCTGCATCAGGTGAGCGAGTTTGCCACGGCTGGAGTCGAAATACTGGGCGTGGAGCCCCAACTCAATCAGATCAGTTTTCTTCCCCTCAAAGAGGGGCGCTGGCTCAATGAAATGGACGAGTCGCAGAGCCGCAATGTAATCGTGCTGGGCAACGAACTGCAAAAAACGCTGTTTCCCGGGCGCCCGGCGGTGGGCGCATTCGTCCTGCTGAACGACATCCGGTTCGAAGTGATTGGCACCATTCCGCATCTTGGCCGCGGCGACAACACCTGGCTGAATATGCGGGGCTACATTCCGTTCACGGTGATGGCTACGAATTTCCCGCTGAAGGGAGTGAACCACCAGAATTCTATTTCCTTCATTGAATACCAGCCGACCAGCACCGCCGAGCACAAACTGGCCCAGGACGATGTGCACAAGATCATTGCACGCAATCACGGATTTGACGCCCGTGATGAAAACGCCTTTGACGGCTGGGATTCGATCCAGGAATCACAGATGGTGGGTACGATTTTCGACGTCATGAACATGTTCCTGGGAACGGTGGGAATGGTCACACTCGCGCTGGGCGCCATCGGGGTCATTAACATCATGCTGGTCGCAGTGAGCGAACGCACCCGTGAGATCGGATTGCGCAAGGCGCTGGGCGCAACCAATCGCAGCATTCTCTTCCATTTTTTTCTGGAAGGGCTGCTGCTCACGCTGGGCAGCGGGATGATCGGCATGCTTCTGGCTGCCGGCTTCATGGGGCTGATGGGAGGGATCGAGGGGCCGGGAGGATTCGATCCGCCGAAATTGGTGCCGATGTCGGCCGTGCTGGCGATTGGCAGCCTAACTTTGGCGGGAGTGTTTGCCGGTCTTTATCCTGCGCGCAAAGCGGCCATGTTGCAGCCGGTGGAAGCCCTCCGCCAAGAGTAATTCTGGACGAGAGTTAAGAGTAATGCTGGAAAGGTAAAGGTGATACTTGTTCCGTGACCTGCTCCAAGAAGCCTACGGTGCCATGCGGCACAATCGCCGCCGCACCGCGCTCACCATGCTGGGTATGGCTTGGGGCATTGCGACCGTAGTCATGCTGCTGGCGTATGGCGATGGTTTTGGCCAGGCCTGCGCCAACATCTTCGCTAATTTCGGCACTAAACTCGTCATCGTGGTGCCGGGCCGCACTTCCATGCAGGCGGGTGGAAAAAAGGCAGGAGCCCTGGTCCGCTTTACGCAAGATGATTTGGAGACCCTGACCACCAACCTTCCGCAGATCACCCACATCACGCCTGAAGTCAGCAAGCAGGCCAGCGTGCAATACGATACCCGGGTCTTCACCTGGGGGGTCACCGGCAATTATCCCAATGTGTTTGATGTGCGCGCCCTCAAGATGGGGCAGGGACGCTTCTACAACCCAGAAGATGAGATCCAGCGTGCCCGGGTCGCGGTGATCGGTGCCGAAGCCAAGGAAAAGCTGTTTTCCGGACGCAACGCGCTGGGGGAGCACATCCGGCTGGACGGTCTGAGCTTCGAAGTCATCGGTGTCCTGAAAGGCAAAATGCAGGAGGGAAATGACGATATCAACCGCGTCATATACGTGCCCTTCAGCACCATGAGCGATCTGAAGAACACACATTACCTGGACACCATCTGGTTCACCTACCAGACTCCGGAGTACGAGAGCCTGGAACAGACGGTCCGCACCATCATGGCGACGGAGCACAAGTTCAATTCGGCGGACCACCAGGCCATTGATGTGTTCAACCTGATGACGCAGGTGCATCAGTTCGAGATCATCACGATCGGGTTGAAGATTCTGATGGGTTTCATCGGCACGCTGACCCTGGGAATTGGCGGCGTTGGGCTGATGAATATCATGCTGGTTTCGGTGACGCAGCGCACGCGGGAGATCGGCGTGCAGAAGGCGCTGGGCGCACCCCGGCGGTACATCCTGATGCAGTTCCTGGCCGAAGCGCTGACTATTACCTGTGTGGGCGGCGTGCTGGGAGTGATCCTGGCTTACGTGGTGGCGCTTTCGGTTGGAAGGCTGACCTTATATAGCGCGTTCGCCAAGAACGCAGAAGCTGGCGATATTCGCCTGATCATCGCACCGGGAACGCTGATCGCATCGACGCTCATTCTGGGCGCGGTGGGGTTGGTCAGCGGTATGATTCCGGCTTTCCGGGCCTCCCGGCTGGATCCAATCGAAGCCCTGCGCCACGAATAATTCCTTTATCATCAGCCACTTGTGGGTAGTGCCGCGAACCCACCACTTTCGTGCCATATATGGCACGGGTGAGCCATTTACTGGGGCTGGGAGTAGCGTTAAAGTCGTTCTTGAGCAGCACTTGGGGGAGGGCTGATCAACAGACGTCCCACGACTCATTTGAGTCTGGGGCGTTTTGTTTTGCGCTGAAACCGGTTCTTGCCTCACTTCGATCTTTCCTTGCCACCGGCCGGATCTTCCTCTTCTCTTAAGTTGGTTCTCCCACCCCGGCTACCACTCCAGGTTTCGATGGTGATAGATTTGTTTGCGCCTTTCGTTGCCGTGCCCAGGCACTTCCAGGAGCAGATCATGTCCGTGCAGTTTGCCCGCCGCGAGTTTCTCGCGGGAATGGTTGCCGTGACGGCTGCGAAAGCTGCGTCCCGGTTTTCTCCGATGCCCGACAGCAACCAGCCATTCCGCGTTTCCGTGATCAACGATGAAATTTCGCAGGACTTCGGCCACGCCTGCGAGGTGGTGTCGCGGGACTTTGGTATGGGCTGGATCGAGTTGCGCGGCATGTGGAAGAAGAACATCGTCAACCTCGACGAGAAGGAAGTCGCCGAAGCGCGCCGCATTCTTGAAAAATATCAGCTGAAGGTGACCGACATCGCCAGCCCGCTGTTTAAAGTCGACTGGCCGGGCGCGCCGAAATCAAAATTCCGGGAGAGCGGTTCTTTCGGTGCGAACTTCACTCTGGAGCAGCAGGACGAAGTTCTGGAGCGCGCCATGGATTTGGCGAAAGCGTTTCAGACCGACCGGGTGCGCTGCTTCGATTTTTGGCGACTCGAGGATCAGGCTCCTTATCGCGCTGCTATAAACGAGAAACTTCGCGACGCCGCCGCCAAGGCGGCGAAGAAGGGCATCATTCTGGTGCTGGAAAATGAAATGGCGTGCAACACGGCGACCGCGGCCGAGTCGGCCAAAGTTTTGAGCGCGGTGCAGTCGCCGTCGCTCATGCTGAACTGGGATCCGGGCAACGCCGCCGCCGGCGGGGAAATTCCGTATCCCGACGGCTACAATCTTCTGCCTAAGGAGCGCATCGGCCATTGCCACTGCAAGGATCTCGTCAAGATTGGCAAAGGCGACTGGGCGCCGATGGGCGGAGGAGTGATTGACTGGGCGGGGCAGTTCAAGGCGCTCAAGCGGGACGGCTATCGATTCGCAGTGAGTCTCGAGACGCACTGGGAAGGCAGCGGCTCGAAGGAAGAGAGTTCGCGCAAGAGTTGGGCGGGGATGAAGAAACTTCTGCAACAGGCGGATGCGTTGTAAGACCCCAACACAGTAAGGTGGACGACCGAATATGACCGAGCAAAACAGACGCACATTTCTGAAGCAGGCGGTGATCGGAGCAGCTGTGCTGGCTTATCCAGCGTCCATGGTGCTGGGCGCGAACGACCGCATCCGGGTCGGCATGATCGGTGTGGGGGATCGTGGCAACGATCTTCTGAGCCAGATTCGCGCGGTTCACGGCGTGGAACTCGTGGCGATGGCGGACGTTTACAGCCGCCGCCGCGACCAGGCGAAAAGTAAAGTGCCCGGCATCCAGACCTTCGACGATCACCGCCGCCTGCTCGACATGAAGGACATCGACGCCGTGATCGTGGCCAGCCCGCTGCACATCCACAACCGGCACTTTCTGGACACACTCGCGGCCGGGAAAGATCTGTACGCCGAGAAGACCATGACCTGGTCGATTCCTGAGGCCGACAAATGCCTGGCGGCCGCGAAGAATTCCAACCGCGTCATCCAGATCGGATTGCAGTATCAAAGTTCCGGCGCCTTGATCGACGCAAAACAAATGATCAAAGACGGATGGGTGGGCAAGGTCACCCATGTCGAATCGTGGATGAGCCGCAACACTCCCCACGGCAAAGGCCAGTGGGTACGGGCGGTGCCGTCTGACTGCACCGCGCAGAACGTTAACTGGAGCGCGTTTCTGAATGGCCGGCCCGACCGTCCCTTCGATCCTTACAAACTCATCAACTGGCGCCTGTTCTGGGAGTTTGCCGGAGGCAACTGCGCCGAGAACATGGTGCACCAGGTCGCGTGGATCATGGGCGCGCTCGACCTGCCGCTGCCCTCGGCGGCGTATATGGCGGGCGGCGTGTTTTCGGAAAAAGACGGCCGCGAAGTGCCGGACACTATTGCGGTGACTCTCGATTTCCCCGACATGGTGGTGACCTGGCAGTCCACTTTCAGCAACAAGCACTACGAACTGGGTGACCGAATTCTGGGAAGCGACGGCACTCTCGAGCACCACCTCGACGAGGCGATTCAGTACTGGCCCGAGAAAACGAACCGTCCCAACGGCGACGCCACGCGGGGCAAGACTCGCGACCAGAGCCACATGGAGAATTGGATCGATTGCGTCCGCAGCCGCGCCACGCCGAACGCTCCACCGGAGATTGGCTACCGGTCGGCCATTGCGGTGCACATGGCGAATTTGTCGTACAAGAACAAGCGGCGGCTTACGCTGGAAGAAGCGAAGGGGATCACGCCGGAATTCTCATGATCGGGGCGGTCGACATCGGCGGTACGAAAATTGCGGTTGGCATTGTGGACGACGGCGGGAAAGTGCTTTCGCGGATGGAGGCCCCCACCGACCCGGATCGTTACTCCAGCGGCATCGAAATCATCGCCCGCATGCTGCGGGAAAGTGCGGCAACTGCCGGCGCGGAGCTCTCGGGCATCGGCATCGGATCCACGGGGCCCGTCGATCCCATACGCGGCGAGTTTGGCGACGTCGATTTCCTGCCCGGCTGGCGCGGGAAAAATCCGGTGCAAGATCTGGCGCAGATTTTCAACGTGCGCGTCGCTCTGGAAAACGACGGTGACGCCGCTGCCCTGGCTGAAGCGGGATGGGGCGCGGGCCAGAATCGCTCGCGCCTGATCTATGTGACTGTCGGAACGGGGATAGGCGGGGGAATCGTGCTCGACGGCCAGCTTTACCGCGGCGTCGACGGCGCTCATCCCGAGGTTGGACATCATGTGATCGATCCCGCAGGTCCGGAATGCTCATGCGGTTTCCGCGGCTGCTGGGAATCGCTGGCTGCCGGTCCGGCCATGGTGGCGTGGATTGAGAGCCACGCGCCCGCCGCGTATCTGCATCGGCCCGGCATTACCGCCAAGAGAATCTGCGAGCTAGCCCAGGAAGGAGACGAAGTCGCGCTGCGGGCCGTCGAACACGAGGCCTATTATCTGGGTCTGGGCCTCGCCAACCTCATTAACTTGTTTACGCCCGACGCCATCGTACTGAGTGGAAGCGTGATGAAGAGTGCGGCGCTTTTTCTCGACCGCATCCGAGCCGTGATTCGCGGTGGATGCCGTTTCGTCCCGGCTGAGAAGACACAACTTACTCTTGCGTCTCTGGGAGACGATACCAACCTGATCGGCGCGGCGCGAGTGTGGCATTATCGCTTCGCGCAGTAGCGGACCGGAGGAGAACAATGAAAGAGTTGAGCGAAAAGCTGATATCAGTGATCGATGCGGCGGAGCCCAGACTCCGCAAGATCAGCGCGCCGGAGAGCACCAAGCCCGTATTGTCGGGCGGCTGGTCGCGCAAGCAAGTGATGGCTCACCTGATCGACTCCGCATCCAACAACCACCAACGATTCGTCCGCGCGGCCCAGCAGGAGTCTCTGGAATTTCCTGGGTACGACCAAGAAGGAAACATGCGGGTCCAAGCGCCGCAAGAGGCGGATTGGCTGCTGCTGGTCTCACTCTGGGCGGCTTACAATCGCTACCTAGCGCATATCATGGCGCGCTTGCCTGCGTCTAAGCTGGAGACTCCTTGCCGCATCGGCCCGCACGAGCCGGTCACGCTTCGGTTCGTAGCGACAGATTATCTGACGCATCTGGTTCATCACCTCGGCCAGATTGGCGCCGCGGACGCAACCTAAGGGCGTTGCAGCACGAGCTTCCAGTTCCTTCTCCGATCTGTTACTGTTTTCAGTCCGCTTTTTGTGAGGCCGCGTGATCGTTGGAGTTCCGAAAGAAAGCTATCCCGGAGAACGCCGGGTTGCGGTCGTTCCGGTCGTCGTTCCCAACCTCGTTAAGGCGGGGCTAGAGGTTATTGTGGAAGCCGGGGCCGGCGAGCAGGCCGGCTATCCGGATGCGATCTATGTTGAGAAGGGCGCGAAGATCGTGCCCGATCGCGCCGCCGTGTTCAGCGCGGCCGACATTGTGGTGCAGGTGCTGTGCTACGGCTCGAACGACGTCACCGGCAAAGCCGACCTTCCGCTGATGCGCCGCGGACAGGCCATCATCGGATTCCTGCGGCCCCTTGGTTCCGCGGACATTGTCCAGCAGATCGCGCAGGCGGGCGTTACGTCTTTCTCCGTGGAGCTCATGCCCCGCACCACGCGCGCGCAGAGCATGGACGCACTCTCTTCGATGGCCACCTGCTGCGGCTACAAGGCCGTCCTGCTGGCGGCCGAAACTTCGCCGCGAATTTTTCCCATGATGACCACCGCCGCCGGCACCATCACGCCCGCGCGTGTGTTTGTCATCGGCGCGGGCGTGGCCGGACTGCAAGCCATCTCGACGGCTCGCCGCCTCGGCGCAGTGGCCTCCGCCTACGACATGCGCCCCGCCGCCAAGGAACAAGTACAGAGCCTGGGCGGACGCTTCGTCGAACTTCCCATTGAAGCCCAGAACGCCCAGGATGCTCGCGGCTACGGCACGGCGCAGGACGAAACCTTCTACGCCCGCCAGCGCGAACTACTGACTCGCGTGGTCGCCGAAAGTGACGTGGTCATTACCGCCGCGGTTATTCCTGGCAAGAAATCTCCAATCCTGATCACGTCCGACATGGTTAAAGGGATGGCTCCGGGTTCGGTGATCGTCGACCTTGCGGCCGAACGTGGCGGCAACTGCGAGTTGACGCAGACCGGACAAACCGTAAAACTGTGTGGCGTCACGATCATTGGCGCCATCAACCTGGCCACTAGCGTTCCGTACCACGCCAGCCAGATGTATGCCCGCAACGTCACCACGTTCCTGCTCTACATGGTGAAAGAGGGCAAGCTGCAACTGAATCTGCAGGATGAAATCGTCCGCGAGACCATGATCACCAATGGCGGAGAAGTGGTGAATGCCCGGGTGCGCGAATTCTTCAAGATGCCGGCGCTGGTCGCAGCAGGTGGATAGAATTTCCGCGCGATGCGGGATGGTTTTGCTTTGAAAGGGCGCGAGTTTCGCCGCGTCGCAATGTTCTTTACAAAATGTTCTTTACAAAATTGTCATCCTGAGCGGAGCAAGAGTTCGCGAAGCGAACTCTTGCGCAGTCGAAGGATCCCTAGTCAGTGCCGGGTGTTTCGTGCCGCGTCAAAGTTTTCACGGTGTTTGGTTCACGGTGAGAATGCCTTGCCGTAATCGAGGTGCTTCAGGAATTGCAGAGGTCCTTCGGCTACGAGGCTGCTCCGCTTCGCGGAGCAGCCTCTACGCTCAGGATGACAACGCGAAAACAAAGAACTTAGGAGTTCAACATGGGTTCCAACCTGATCGACGCACTTTTTGTTTTCATGCTTGCGGCCTTCATTGGATTTGAAGTCATCCGCCACGTTTCGCCGCTGCTGCACACACCGCTCATGTCGCTGACCAACGCGCTCGACGCCATCGCGGTCGTCGGCGCCATTGTTCTGGTCGGTGAGAAGAAGAGCACATTCGCGACGGTGCTGGGCGTCATCGCCATTGTGGCCGCCACCAGCAACGTGGTCGGCGGATTCCTCATCACCGACCGCATGCTCCGGATGTTCAAGACCAGCCGTCCGACGAACAAGTAACTGAGCGCCCTCATGACTGAGTTTGCTGGAAGCCAGTACCTGATCGAAATCATCTACCTCATCGCCAGCGCCCTGTTCATTCTTTCGCTGAAGTGGATGAGTTCTCCCGCCACGGCGCGCCACGGCATTCTGGCCGGCGAAATCGGCATGGTGCTGGCGATCGGCGGCACGCTGCTGCATCACGGTATCGTCGACTACAAATGGATCATCATCGCCCTGGTGCTGGGTTCGGGCATCGGCATTCCGCTGGGCATGGTGCAGATGACGGCCGTCCCGCAGCGGACCGCGCTCAGCCACGCTTTTGGCGCACTATGCGTCACCCTGGTCGGCACCGCAGAATTTTATCTGCGCACTCCGAACGTTCCCAAGTTCATGATGTCGGTGCTGTCGATGGAAGTCATCCTTGGAGGTCTGACCTTTACCGGTAGTCTTATGGCTGCGGGAAAGCTGCAGGAAATTCTCCCGCAGCGGCCGATCACTTATAAAGGACAGAACTTCGTCAATCTTCTTTTATTCCTGGTCGCGATGGGAAGCGCCGTCTATCTCGTGCTGCATCCCGAAGCGAAAATCTTCTTCCCCATCATCGTTGGCGTGTCGTTGATCTTTGGAGTCCTGCTGGTCATTCCGATTGGTGGCGCTGACATGCCTACGGTGATCTCGCTGTTGAACTCTTATGCCGGCCTTTCCGCGGCCGCGATGGGATTCGTGCTCGACTCCAAACTTCTGATCATCGCCGGTGCGCTCGACGGGTCGTCTGGTCTCATCCTCTCCATCATCATGTCGAAGGCGATGAACCGGTCGTTCACCAACGTTCTTTTTGGTGCCTTCGGACAGGTGCAGGCGTCGGCCGCCCCGGGGCAGGAAGCCAAACCCGTGCGCAGCGCCACTCCGGAAGAAGCCGCAGCGATTCTGTTGGCGGCGAATAAGGTGGTGATCGTGCCCGGATACGGCATGGCCGTCGCGCAAGCGCAGCATAAAGTGCGCGAGCTTTATGACGCGCTTACCAAGAAGGGAGTCGAAGTCCGCTTCGCCATTCACCCGGTCGCCGGACGCATGCCGGGCCATATGAACGTGCTGCTGGCCGAAGCTGACATCCCCTACGACCGGCTTATCGAAATGGACGAGATTAATGGCGACTTCCCGCAGACCGACGTCGCCCTCATCATCGGGGCCAACGATGTGACCAACCCCGCTGCCCGCACCGATCAGTCGAGCCCGATCTTCGGCATGCCGATCCTCGACGTGGACAAGGCCCATACCGTCATGGTCATCAAGCGCGGCATGAGCCCCGGCTTCGCCGGCATCGATAACCCGCTGTACTATCTCGACCGGACGCTGATGCTGTTTGGCGATGCGAAACAATTTGTGGGCGGGATTGTGCGGGAATTGGGCGGCGGACATTAACATTCTCGGGTTGAGAGAAGCTGGATACATCGCGTTGGTTTTCGTCGGAACCTCGGAGTAGACTTAGCAGGGCGGAGAGCCGCAACCATGGTGTCATCCAACAATGTGATCACCCGTGACCCTGATGTGCTCGGCGGCACGCCAGTTTTTCGAGGAACGAGGGTACCTTTCCAAGCCTTGCTCGACTACCTGGAAGGCGGCCAAACGCTGGACGAGTTTCTTGAAGACTTTCCGACCGTGACTCGCGAAGCCGCTGTTCGAGCCCTGGAGCACGCCAAGTCGCTCGTCGTCGGCCAATTGGGATGAAGCTTCTACTCGACGAGTGCGTCCCCAGAAAATTCAGGAACTTACTGCCCGGCCATGATGGCCGTACCGTGCCCGAAGAGGGACTGGCCGGCAAGAAAAATGGGGAGCTTGTGGCGCTGGCGGAGAAGTCGGGTTTCGAGGTCTTCCTGACGCTCGACCGCGGCCTTGGGTACCAACAAAACCTTCAGGGAAGGGCTATCGCAATAGTCTTGGTCCGCGCTACATCGAGCCGCCTGATGGATCTGTTGCCAGACGGCCCTGACGTTCTGCGGGTACTTCGTTCCATCCGGCCTGGCGATCTTGTAAAGATTGGCTGAAAGGGAGCCCTATACTTCTATGCGAACCTCACCGATTGTTGGCATATTTCTTCTTCTGGCGTCTTTGGCTACCGCCCAACCCCAACCGCAACTCAACCTGATGCCGATGCCCGCCAGCGTTCAGACCGGCGCGGGACAATTGCCGATCACTCAATCGTTCTCCGTGGGCGTCGTCGGAACTCACGATGCTTCGCTGGACGGCGCGGTCCAGCGGTTCGTGACGCAACTTTCGCGCCAGACCGGAATCCCATTCCGCCCCAAGCCGGGCGAGCCCCCCACGCTGCAGATCCACGCCGAGCACGGCCGCCAGGCCGTGCAGAAGCTTGGCGAGGATGAATCTTACGAACTGACCGTCACGGATTCCGGCGCGAAGCTCACCGCACCAACTTCACTCGGCATCCTGCGTGGGCTGCAGACTTTTCTTCAGCTCGCGCAGATCACGTCGTCCGGATTCGCCGTGCCCGCCGTCACCATCAAAGATCAACCGCGTTTTCCCTGGCGTGGCACGCTGATCGACGTGAGCCGCCACTTTATTCCCATCGACGTGCTCAAGCGCAACATTGACGGAATGGCCGCGGTCAAAATGAACGTGCTGCACTGGCATCTTTCCGATGACCAGGGATTCCGCGTCGAGAGCAAAGTTTTTCCCAAGCTCACTGGAATGGGATCCGATGGCATGTTTTACACGCAGGAGGAAATTCGCGATTTCATCGCTTACGCGCATGACCGTGGTATTCGCGTGATGCCGGAGTTCGACATTCCCGGCCACACTCACTCCTGGTACCCCGGATATCCCGAACTGGCCAGCGGCCCCGGCCCCTATACGCTGGACGGCGACGGTCTCGACCCGATCATGGATCCCACGCGGGAGACGACCTACAAGTTCCTCGAGAAGTTTGTTGCGGAAATGGCCAAGCTCTTTCCCGACGCGTATTTCCACATTGGAGGCGACGAGGTCGACGGCAAGCAGTGGGACGCCAACCCACAGATTCAAGCCTTCATTCACGCGCACGGGATGAAAAACAATCAGGATCTACAGGCCTATTTCAACCAGCGCCTGCAGAAGATCGTGGCCAAGAACCACAAAATCATGGTGGGCTGGGACGAGATCCTGCATCCCGATTTGCCCAAGACGATTATCGTGCAGTCTTGGCGCGGACAAGAGTCGCTGGCCGCGGCTGCGAAACAGGGCTACAGAGGCTTGCTCTCGTTCGGATACTATCTCGACTTGATGTGGCCGGCGGCGCGGCACTATGCAGTTGATCCCATGGCCGACGCGGCTGCGACGCTCACTCCGGAAGAGAAGAGCCGAATTCTCGGTGGCGAGTCGTGCCAGTGGGCGGAGTGGGTCACTCCCGAAAACATCGATTCGCACATCTGGCCGCGCAACGCTGTAATCGCAGAGCGGTTGTGGTCTCCACAGGAGATCAAAGATGTCGCCTCGATGTACACGCGGATGAATGCCGTGAGTCTCGACCTCGAATGGCTGGGCCTGACGCACCGCTCCGCTCGCCCGCACATGCTGCATCGCATGGCCGGGACCGGCGATATAACGGCGCTGCGCAATCTCGCGGATGTCGTCGAGCCGGTCAAGGACTACAACCGTTGGAGCGACGCGAAAGGTCCCATTGATTTTCACGCGCCCCTGACCCGCATGATCGACGCCGTCTATCCCGAGAGCGACCCGGCCCGCCACTTCGGCGATCTGGTGCAAACCTTCGTCCAGAGCGGCTACAAAGACCAGGCCGCCGAAGCGCAGATCCGCATGTGGCTCACCACTTGGCGGGATAACGATGCCCGCCTGCATCCTTTGCTCGACCAGACGTTTCTGTTGCAGGAAGACGAGCCGATGTCGCAGGATCTGTCTGCGCTGGGCGCGGCCGGACTGCAGGCGCTCGATTATCTCGACAAGGGCCAGCCTGCGCCGGATTCGTGGAAGACGCAGCAACTCGCCTTAATCGATCAAGCCAAAAAGCCGATGGCCGACCTGCTGCTGATGGTGGCTGCACCGGTGCAACAGCTGGTGGAAGCGAGCGCGGCCGAGCACAAATAAGCCAGGCCGGTCCGCACAAGATGGAATGAGCGAAGCGAAAGACATGTGCACTCGCGTGGGTCAAATACAGAGATCCTTCGCTTCGCTCAGGATGACAGGGTGGCCTTGTGCCGCGAATCTGCGCCACGATTCTAACGGCACGCCACCCTGGCCACTCGCAACACGGCGCACTTCAGTGACATCTCCGCGACCGTCGTCGACCCCTGGACGGCATAAATCGCAGTGCGGCATGGTATTCTATTAACTCCAGCTGCGCACCGTCTTAAGCGGAATTCCTCGCAGGTCCTGAAGAAGTTACAAAGAAACCATGCTTTCAGTCAGCAATGTGTCCATGCGCTACGGCGCCAAAATTCTGTTCGATGAAGTCTCCACGGCGTTTACGCCGGGCAAGCGCTATGGCCTGACCGGGCCCAACGGCGCCGGCAAGTCCACGTTTATGAAGCTGCTGAGCGGCGAGCTTGAGCCGCAAAAAGGGACGGTCGTGCGCCCCCGCAAGCTCGGTGTGTTGAGCCAGGATCAGTTCGCGTTCGACGCCCATTCTGCGATCGACACCGTCATCATGGGCAACAAGCGCCTGTGGGCGGCCATGCAGGAACGCGATGCAATCTACGAGAAGCCCGAGATCACCGACGCCGACGGCATGAAGCTCGGCGAACTCGAAGGTATTGTCGGCGAAGAAGACGGCTACACCGCCGAGAGCGATGCCGCGATTCTGCTGCAGGGTCTCGACATTCCGGACGAGCTGCATTCGCGCAAGATGGGCGAGTTGCAGGGCGGGCAGAAAGTCCGAGTCCTACTGGCGCAGGCTCTGTTCGGTCATCCCCAGGCTCTTCTGCTTGACGAGCCTACGAACCACCTCGACCTGGATTCGATCCACTGGCTGCAGGGATTCTTGAACGTCTACGACGGCGTGGTCATCGCCATTTCGCACGATCGCCACTTCCTGAACAGCATCTGCACTCATATCGCCGACATCGATTACGAAACCATCATCACTTACACCGGAAGTTACGACGACATGGTCGTGGCCAAGACGCAGGTGCGGTCGCAGATCGAGTCGCAGAATGCACAGCGCGAAAAGAAGATCTCACAGCTGAACGAATTTATCGCGCGGTTCGCGGCTGGAACGCGGTCAAGCCAGGTGCAGTCGCGGCGCAAGGAAGTCGAGCGCCTGCAGGTCACCGAACTAGCCCGATCCAACATCGCACGCCCGTTCATCAAGTTCGAGCAGAAGCGCCCTTCGGGCAAGCACATCCTCGAAATCGAGCACCTGGGAAAGGCGTACGGCGACAAGCAGGTTATTCGCGACTTCACCGCCAGCATCACCCGCGGCGAGCGGATCGCGCTCATGGGCCGCAACGGCGCCGGGAAGACCACTCTGCTGAACGCCCTGCTGGCGAATTCTCCGACGACGCCGGAGGCCGAACTGCGCAAGACCAGCGGTTATGACGGCCCCTTCGTAGACTCCGGGAAAGTCATCTGGGGGCACGAGGCCTCCATTGGCTACTTCGCGCAGGATCACCGCAGCCTGATCGAGGGGGGCACGACCGCAATCGAGTGGCTGCATCAGTGGGATGGCGCGGCCGTCACCGAAGAACTGCGCGGGATCCTGGGGCAGATGCTGTTCCAGCGCGACGAGGCCACCAAATCCACCAGCGTGCTTTCTGGAGGCGAGGCGGCGCGCCTGCTCTTCTGCAAACTAATGCTGCAAAAGCCGAACGTGCTGGTGCTCGACGAGCCTACGAACCACCTTGATCTTGAATCGATCAATGCTCTGAACATCTCTTTGCAGCGCTATCACGGGACGGTTTTTCTAGTGACCCACGATCACGATCTCATCGACGAAGTCGCCACCCGCATCTGGCATTTCGAAAGCGACCACAAGATTACCGACTTCAAGGGTACTTACGAGGACTATCAGGCGGCTGTGGTCGCGGTGTAGGCGGACAGCAAATTCCCTTCGATTGCGCTCTGTCGAAAATCCCCACTTCTCGCGCAAAGAACGCGCGAGAAATGGGGCACCCGACAGATTCCTCGCTCCGCTCTCGGCGGGTTTCACCGGCTCCGAGCGGCTCGGAATGACAAGGCTTTTGGGGCCAGGTGGCAGTTGCACCATTTTCGCTGCATGTAAATTAACCAGGTTCTCCACAGTTTTTTGCACCGTTTGCTGTTGCGTTTGGAGCCGCAAGTTGAAGATAATGGCGGCGAGAGTAAGTTGTTGGTATTACCGTGTACAGTCGAGCCGATTTACTGAGGATTCTTCACGTAACCCCGCGCCAGTTAGCCAACTGGGAGCGGAACGGCCTGGTAACGTCTGCGGAAGCCTATTCTTTTTCCGATCTCCTGGAAATCAAAAAGGTTCGCGATCTCTGTGCCATGAGCGTGCGGCCAGCGGTCATTCGCCAGTCGCTCGACGCCATGCGCAAGCAGGCTTCTGGCGTGGAGAAGCCGCTGCTCGAAGCGAGTGCGTTGTCCACGGCTAAGCACCGCGTGGCATTCCGGCATCAAGGCAAACTTCTGGAGCCGATCGCGGGCCAGTTTCTGATGGATTTTTCCGAGCGCGAGAGAGTCGTAACCACCACGCCGGTGCCCCGGTCGGAGTCCAGTCCCCGCGAGGGCGAGGTTACGTCCTGGTTTGCGCGGGGCATCGCGATGGAAGAGGATCCCAACACGCAGCCCGACGCCATCGCCGCGTATCATCAGGTGCTCGAAATCCAGCCCACGCACGCGGCCGCGCACATCAATCTGGGCACGCTTTACTACAACCGCCAGGATTTCGCGCTCGCCGAACGCCATTACCGCCAGGCCATTGAAGCCGATCCGCGCTACTCGCTCGCGTACTTCGACCTCGGCAATGTGCTCGACGAGACCGGGCGCGTGCAGGAGGCGATCCAGACCTACAAGACCGCTCTGCAGCTCGCTCCGACCTACGCGGACGCGCATTACAACCTTGCGCTGGCCTACGAAAAGACCCGCGAACCCCGCAAGGCGCTCAAACACTGGCAAGCCTATGTCAAACTCGACACTTCAGGCCCGTGGTCGGTGCATGCCCGTAGCCAGATCAAGCGCATCCTACAGGCGGACGGGTTGAAGCTGGTTCATTCTCGCCCTCGCTAGCACTCTCACACTTCCAATCGGCGTCGACGTCATCCTGAACGGAGCTGTTTTTCAGGCGGAGTGAAGGATCTCGCGCGCAGACATGCGCTTCCCGCGAGATCCCTCCTCCGGCTGGAAGGCGCCGGAGTTCGGGATGACGCCTCAGAAAATGGAGCAGCCCGCATTCCAAACCTTCGGCGGCGACAGTGTTAAAATCATCGGTTTGCCATCTTACCGACGAAGGTGTTCCCATGCCTGATATCACGCTGCAGGCCGCAGTTCCCACTCCTCTCACTACCCTCACCGAAGACGAGATTCTTTTCCGCGACAACATCCGCCAGTTTGCCGACGAGAAGATCCGTCCTCTGGTCAAAGAGATGGACGAGAAGGGCGTCTTCGACAAAGACCTGATCCACGACTTCTTCCAGCTCGGCCTGATGGGCATCGAAATCCCTGAGCAGTACGGCGGAGGTGGGGCCAAGTTCTTCGAGGCGATCCTGGCCGTCGAGGAATTGTCGCGGGTGGACGCTTCCTCCGGGGTCATCGTCGACGTGCAGAACACGCTGGTCAACAACGCCCTGCTGCGCTGGGGCACGGAAGAGCAGAAAAAGCGCTTTCTGCCCAAGATGGCCACCGAGACCGTCGGCGCCTATGCCCTGAGCGAGGCCGGTTCAGGTTCTGACGCGTTCGCCTTGCAGACACGTGCAGCCCTCAAGGGCAGCGAGTATGTGCTCAACGGGCGCAAGCTTTGGATCACCAACGCCAAAGAAGCCGGATTGTTCGTGCTCTTCGCCACGATCGATCCCAGCGCCGGATATAAAGGCATCACGGCCTTCCTGATCGAAAAAGACTTCCCCGGATTCACCGTCGGCAAGAAGGAAGACAAGCTCGGCATCCGGGCTTCGTCGACCTGCGAACTGATTCTGGAAGACTGCCGGGTGCCCAAGGAGAATGTACTGGGCGAGCCCGGCAAGGGCTACAAGATTGCCATCGAGACTCTGAACGAAGGCCGCATCGGCATTGGCGCGCAAATGATTGGCCTGGCCCGCGGGGCTTGGGAGTTCGCCTGCAAGTATGCCGTGGAGCGCAAGCAGTTCGGCAAAGCTATTTCCGAGTTCCAGGGCATCCAGTTCCAGATCGCGCAGATGGCTACCGAGATTGAGGCCGCGCGCCTCATGGTCTACAACTGCGCCCGCATGAAGGACGCGGGCGTGAACTTCGTCAAGGAAGCTGCCATGACCAAGCTGTTCGCCTCGCAGGTGGCCGAGCGCGTGACTTCGCTAGCCATTGAAATCTACGGCGGGTACGGATTTACCAAGGACTATCCCGTCGAGAAATACTGGCGCGACGCCAAGATCGGCAAGATCTACGAAGGCACGTCGAACATGCAGCTGGCGACCATCGCCAAGCTGGTGCTGGGCAAATAGGATTTCAGCAACGGAAATCCTATTCCGAATGGAAATGCAGCTCGATGAGTTCTTTGGATTCGGCCGCTGCGGGAACAAACTTCCATCGTCCGACAGCATCCTGGGCCGCTTGGACGAGCAGAGGGCTGCCACCCACGGGCTCGACCGCTTTCACGTTACCGTCCGTCGCGACGACCGCTAACACCCTGACTGTGCCGCCGAGGTTCAATCTCTTCGCCGCCTCGGGATAGGTTGGGTCCACTCTTCGGACGACCTTACGTCTAACTTCGGTGGAAGATTGCTGGCTGTGGGCCATGGCTGCAGGTCCAAAGCAGTAGGAAAAAACTAGAAAAAGAACCAGAGCGTACCGCGTCCGCATAAATTAGGGGGTCCTGAGGGGAAATTGTACTTCTAATAATTCTTGGTACCGATGATCGTAAGCGATGACGGACTGCGTGGGAAAGTAACCACAGTAACCAAAATCTTTCCCAAGAAGGTCAGGTTCCTGAAATGGGAGGATGCCCTCTGCGGGGCGCTCCGAGTCGCCTGGCGGCCCACACGTCTGCAACCCAATCGCGCTTGCTCATAATGTGCATCGAGTTGCACATTCCACCTCTCTCCATTCCCATCGCTGGACTGATAACCATTCTGGTATCAACCATTTAGCCAGATTTCGACGGTTGGCTCCCAGGGTGCAATTCCCCAGGTGCCTGCGTGTCCGGGGCGAAGACCGAGGGTGCCACTTGACGACGTTATTCGGGACCACCACCTTACCCATCGTAGCTGACATCAATGTTCCAGCTGCTCCCGCTGCTCCCAAGAAGCATGGCTGGTTGCCCCTGCTGGTCGTTCTTTTTCTGATCTCCTACGGCCTGATGACCATGCTGATCGTTGAGCAGGGTCGGACCATCGAGTCGCAGCGCGCCCTGATTCGCGAGCTCTTCCGTGACAGTACCGAACTGTCGGCGGCCAGGAAGGCTGCGCAGGAGATTGCCCCATCAACCTCGGCCAGGACCCAGGCCCAGATTCCGTCATCCACCCAGCACCCGTCGACCCAGATTCCGTCAACCCAGATTCCTTCAACCCAGCACCCGTCATCCCAGAACCCGTCAACCCAGGCACAAACCAGTCAGACCCCGTCTTCCCAGGCAGGATCGCAACCGGCCGGACCGCGGCATCGCGCGCAGAGCCAGTCCGCCAAAGAAAAACCGGAGTTCCGAATGCCGTCCAAACCAGCCGCAGATCTGGTGGACGATGTCCGGACCCAGATCACGATTTAAGGATTACAAAGCAGCGCGACGAAGAACAAGCTTCACGAACCTGAACACTGCGGCACTTTCGTTCTGTAGGTAGCAGTAAGCGGAAAGAAGTTGGGAACCCGGTTCCAGGGAAACCTGCTTCGGAAACCCTGCTTCGGAAGCCCAGCTTCGGAAGTCCAGCTTCGGAAGCCCAGGTAAGCAAACATGAAGGTCCTGACCCTAGCCTTGTTGTTCAGTCTGCCGGTTGTCCCATTGGCCCCGCAAAAGCCCCTGCGCCAGCCGACCAGCCAGATCGCCAAACACTCCAAGGGCGGACGCTGGTATTTCGCCGCCTCCGGCCACGCCGTGTATTGCTACGGTCCTGTCATGACCCTGCCCCGCGCCAACGGTGACCTGCAAAAAGTCGCCACCTTCTGCCGCGACGGCGGCGCCGTGGTCCCTCTAAAGGATTAGGATCTATACCCAAAAGTTGGCCGAAACGCAGGCGCCTGAAGGATTGTCTAATCGGCCTCTGGCTTCGCGCCCGGCAGGCGCTTTCTCAGGAACGCGATCTGTCCCGTGTGATGCGCCTCGTGCTCGCAGACATGGAACCACTTACAGAGATTGTTGGTCGGTCCCCAGGGCCAGTCTTTGTCGGCGGCTAGAAGCCACGCATCATCGCGCTTGCTGAACTCTGCCAGCGTCTTGGCACGCGTCTCTTGCAGAATCTTCAGGTAGTAGTCCCGGTCGTGGCCCTTGATCGATTTCCGGCCGGCATCCCCTAGATTCATCGCTGCGTCCCACTGTTGCTTCACGGAATCGGGCCAACTGTCCCACTTCTTGCCGTCGAAAGTATTGAGCTGGTAGTACGTCTCTGTGGCCGCCAGATGCAGCATCAACGCGCCGATGGTATTGGCCCTGGGATCAACGAGGTAGTCCAGGTCGGCTTGCGTCAGGCCCTTGGTGGCAGAGATTACTCCGTTGGCCTCGCGCATCCAGGTGAGCAGGGAGACGAACGTTCCCACCTGCGGAGCGTATCCCGGTCTCGGTCCAAGCATATTCAGATTCGAGTCGCTCGGCTCCGCAGTCCCGGGCAGCGAGAGCGGACCAAAAAAAGCAGAGAAGCCGGCGGTAAGAGCGGCTGACCCTTTTAGAAAGTTTCTCCGGTTGGAAAAGCATTGGTTGGCGAAGCGGTCTTCTGCGATGGAATTCGGTATGCTGGTTGGCATGGGCGTCTCCTTCGAAACGAATACGGTGGAGAATACTAGGGGCGTTTGATCGGCGAGTCAATTCGTGTCTCTGCGTCCTGCACGCCCCTAAGTGCATCAAATTTCCACGCGACTCTCTTCACGGAGATCATCATGTCCATTCGACCCGTCAAGCGCCTCATCAAGTCCAAGCCGACGCTCGAAGGCGCCGGAGTGCACCTGCGCCGCGCTTTCGGTTTCGGCAACACTCACGACTTCGATCCGTTCCTTCTCCTCGATGACTTCCGCAACGACGTTCCCGAGGACTACCTGGCCGGATTTCCCTGGCACCCGCACCGCGGCATCGAGACCATCACCTACGTCCTTGCCGGCACCGTGGAACACGGGGACAGCATGGGCAACCACGGCGCCATCGCCGCCGGCGACGTGCAGTGGATGACCGCCGGCAGCGGCATCATTCACCAGGAAATGCCCAAGGGCGATCCCACGGGCCGCATGCACGGCTTCCAACTGTGGGCGAACCTTCCATCGGCGCTGAAGATGACTGCCCCGCGTTATCAGGAAGTGAAGACCGGAGACATTCCGCAGGTCACCGACGACGATGGCACGCATGTGCGCATCGTCTGCGGAAATTTCTGGGGCAAGAAAGGCCCCGTCGAAGGAGTTGCCGCCGACCCCATCTATCTCGACGTGTCGGTGCCTCCGGGCAAACGCAAAACGCTTCCCGTTGAGACGACGCGGCATGCCTTCGCGTACGTCTTCGCCGGCGACGGAAAATTCTGCAACGCCTCCGGCCCGCTCGCCGTCCCGACCGAAGGAGTAGGCTGGGCCGACGTCAAGCCCCCAGCCGACGCCGAGAACCGCTCGCTCGTCGTCTTCGATCGCGGCGATGAAGTCGCCGTGCAGGCTGGCGAAGATGGAATCCGTTTTCTCTTGGTCTCCGGCAAGCCGCTGGAGGAGCCGGTCGCGTGGTATGGTCCCATTGTGATGAACACGCAGGAACAACTGCAGCAGGCATTCAAAGAACTGGAGCAGGGAACGTTTCTGAAGAAATGAGATCGCTGCTTCCTTAAGTAGTCGAATTGCGACCTGAGAATAGTTTCAGTGGGTGCTCCGAATTTACACTCAGGGCGAACGGGCTGCATCGAATCGCGGCGCTCCAGCCCCGGAGGGGCGGGATATGATAGCCCAGGACGTAAGTCCTGGGTAATCGACAAAGATTGGAACCGAGTCCCGTAGGGACGGCACGAGTTTCACGTGTAATTCGCCTGCCATTATGTTGGTTCGACTTTCAGAAAAGCAAACCTCATGCCCGAACTCCCCGAAGTCGAAACCATCGCCCGCGGCCTAGCCAAACGCGTCACTGGAGATGTCGTGGAATCCGTCTGGCTGGGCCAGAAAAAAGAGCCGCTGAAATCTCCCGCATCCGCAATCGTCGCAACCCTGGAACACCGCCGCATCGCCGCCGTCCGGAGAATGGGCAAGCACATAGTCTTCGAGCTAGAAAAAGAAAGTGTGGGGCGGACACTCCTGTCCGCCAAAAGCCGGAGATCGGATCGGAAGCCAAGGGGAGACACAACTGCCCCCACGCAGTCTTCATCAACGCCGCAAGCAGAGGCGGACAGGAGTGTCCGCCCCACAAACAACAGCGCCCAGTGGATCGTGCATCTCGGCATGACCGGCAGCCTGCGAATCTGCGAGCCGCAGACGGAAGTCGTGAAACATACCCACGCGATCCTCCGCTTGTCTTCGGGCCGGGAACTGCGCTTCGTCGATCCTCGCCGCTTTGGCCGCTTGAGCGTCGCGCAGGCTGGGGACTTCGACGCCACCGGCATCGAGCCGCTCGAGGCCGATCTCGACCGCTTCCTCGCCTTGTTCCACGGCCGCAAGACTCCCATCAAAAGCGCGCTCCTCAACCAGAAGCTCCTGCGCGGCGTCGGCAACATTTACGCCGATGAATCTTTATTTCGCGCCGGCCTGCGCCCCCGCCGCCGCGCTTCGACCATCACCCGCGCCCAACTGGGAAAACTTCGTCTCGCCGTAAAAGAGGTTCTGAAGGAAGCGATCGCCCTCGGCGGCTCGTCGATCTCCGACTATGTGGATGCGGACGGCGAAGAAGGATTCTTCCAGCTCCAGCATCGCGTCTACGGCCGCGAAGGCGAACCCTGCCTCGTCTGCAAGACGCCAATTAAGCGCATAGTAATCGCCGGCCGCAGCAGCCACTACTGCCCCGGGTGCCAAACGTGAATTGTTGATTTTCTGATACCCTTCTGCCCATGCCTGATTTTTCCATCGGAGTCGATCTCGGCGGCACCAACCTGCGCATTGCGGCTGTGAGCACCGACGGCCAGCTTCTCGAAAAAATCACACTCGGCGTAAAAGTCGCGCTGGGCCGCGACCACGTCATCGGCGAAATGTGTGACGCCATTCACCGCCTCACCGATCAATATCGCGGCAGCGGCCGGTTTATCGGAGCCGGGATCGCCGTCCCCGGCATTATCGAGATGGAAACCGGAATGATGCGCAAGTCCGCCAACCTTCCCGGCTGGGCCGACTATCCCGTGCGCGACGAAATCGAACGCCGCCTGGGCGCTCGCGTCTTCCTCGAGAACGACGCCAACGCCGCCGCGCTCGGCGAAAAGTGGCTAGGCGCCGCCCGCGATGTCGACAACATGGCAATGCTCACTCTGGGTACCGGCATTGGCGGCGCGATCATTTTAAATGGGAAACTTTTCTATGGCATGAATGGCATGGCCGGCGAGTTTGGACATATCACCATCGAGCCCGACGGCGTCCCTTGCGGCTGCGGCAACCACGGGTGCGCCGAGCGCTACGCCTCGGCGACCGGAGTGGTGCGGATGGCTCGCGAAGCGATTGAATCCGGCCAGGCGCCCGCGCTCGCGAAAGCCGCCAGTTCCGACGCCGAGTTCAGCGCCAAGTCCATTTACAATCTCGCGATCCAGGGAAACGAAGACGCGCAACGCATCTTCCATCGTTTCGGAGTTGCCCTGGGGATGTTGATGGCTGATTTGGTCAACGTCCTGAACCTGGATATGTTTGTGATCGGCGGCGGAGTGGTCAGCGCCTGGACCGCTTTTGCGCCGCTTATGTTCGCGGAGCTGCGTGAGCGTTCACTGGTCTACGCTGCCACTGCCCCGGAAGATCCTCTGGGCAAGAAAGAAGGCGCGTCCGCCCAGATCGCCGGCTACACACGTAAGAAAACAATCATCACCCGCGCCCTGCTGGGCAGCGACGCCGGCCTCTACGGCGCCGCCAGAATCCCGATGTCGTAACTGGGCGATCTGCTTTTGGAGAGTTGGTTTTGAGATTCACTTTTGGGATTTGCTTTTGGGTGGCGCAGCGCTTTCAGCGCTGCGATGAAGAGCCTCTCTGGAAGAGGGCTTTAGCCCCTGAGGCACATCTACGACGTCGTCTTGATCTTCCGCACCGCATTTAGAAAAACCTGATTCTGCTCCGGCGTCCCAATGCTCACGCGAATGCAACTCGGCGCACCCCACCCACCCAATGGTCGCACGCTGACTCCCTCCCCGCGTAGCCGCTCCGCGAACCCGAAAGCGTCTTCCCCCACGTCGCAGTAAAGAAAATTCGCCGATGTCGGAACCACCCGGTATCCCAAATCCGTCAACCCCGTGCTCAGAATCTGTGCCTGCTCCGCGTTATTTGCGACGATTCGCTGCACATGATGCAGATCGTCAAGCGCCGCCACGGCCGCGGCCTGCGCTACCGACGACACGGAAAATGTCTCGCGCATGCGGGCGCAGTACGCCAGCAGCTCCGCCGGGCCCAACCCGTATCCCACGCGCAGCCCCGCCAGCCCATGCGCCTTTGAAAACGTTCGCATCACGACAACGTTGGCATCATGCTGAACGTAGTCCGTTGCCCGCGAATACTCAACCTTCCGCAGCGCCGCGAAATGAGTCGCGAAATCGTAGTACGCCTCGTCCAGAACCACCACCACATGCCCCGGAACTTCGGCGATGAACTTGTCGACCGCCGCGGCGTCGATCATCGTCCCGGTCGGATTGTTAGGATTCGCCAGGAAGACGAGGCGCGTATCCTCGTTAATCGCATCCAGAACCGCGGCCGGATGGAATCCATCCTCGCGCATGGGCGCCTCGATCAGCTGCGCTCCGGCGGCGTGCACCGCCATGCCATAAACGATAAACGACAGCTCGCTGGTCACAGCGTTCAATCCTGGCGCGAGCATCGTCTGACAAAGCAAGGTCAGCATCCCGGTCGATCCCGCGGTTACTAGAACGTGCTCGTCTGGAATATCGTGGTGTGCGGCCAGTTTTCGGCGCAAGTCAGCGCAATGATCGTCGGGATAGGAATTCACTGCGGTTATCGCCGCCTGCATCGCTTGTACCGCGCGCGGCGACGGGCCAAAAGGATTTTCGTTGGAGTCGAGCTTGATGAGCCGCGACTGAGAACTTGCGGAAGCTCCGCTCTCGGACTGAGCCGGAAGGAATCCGGCCATCTCGCGCGCCGGCTTCGAAACCAGATCAAAGAATCGGCTCATACTCGCGGCGCATCACTGCAGGGATTTCTTGGGCGCACCAGTTGTGCTGGCAGACTTCAATTTTTCTATTTCTCGCAACGTGAGCGATCGAAACTTGCCCGGCGGAACGTCGAGCGTGAGCGGTCCGTAGCGAACTCGCTTGATCTTCTCCACGTGATGGCCAACGGTCTCAAACATGCGGCGAATCTGCCGGTTCCGTCCCTCCACCAGGGTGATCTCGTACCACGGGTTCGCCGCTTCTTTCACCACGCGCACCAACGCCGGCCCGGTCTTCACGCGTTTTCCATCGTCGGTGGCGATGGAGACGCCAGCCCGCAACTTGGCAATCGCTTCTTCCTTGGGCGTTCCCGCAACTTTCACCACATAAGTCTTGGCGACATGCGATGCCGCTTTCATCAGCCGGTGCGCGAGATCTCCATCGTTGGTCAGCAGCAGCAATCCTTCGCTGGCGTAGTCCAGGCGTCCGATGGGATACACGCGGCCCTTTACGCCGTGAATCAAATCCATCACGGTCGGCCGCTTCTGCGGATCGCTCATGGTCGTGACATAACCCTTGGGTTTGTTGAGCAGGAGGTAGGTGTGCCGCTGCGCTCCATGAAGAAGTTTTCCATTCACGCGTACGTGATCCGTTTCCGGATCGGCCTTGCTCCCGAGTTCCGTCACCACGGTCCCGTTGACCTGCACGGCCCCCGACGAAATAAGCTTCTCCGCCGTTCGGCGGGAAGCGACTCCGGCAGCAGCGATAATTTTTTGCAGGCGTTCCAACGGCATAAGAAAACTCAGAACAGGAGAGGCGAAAAGGACGACACAAAAAAATCAGCCCCGTTAGCCCGCTTTCTCCGACACGCTTTCGTTCGTCTCAGGGTCCGCTGCAGGCGCGCTCTCGGCTTCCGCCGGTGCGCTCTCCGCGGGAATCAACTCCGACTGAAACGATTCCGCTACCAGCTTCTCGAACTCCTCCATGCTGGGCAGTTCGTTCACATCCTTTAGCCCGAAGCGCATCAGGAATTCCTTGGTCGTCTTGTAAAGAATTGGACGCCCGATGACCTGCTTGCGCCCCGCGGTCGTAATCAGCTTGCGATCGAGCAGGGTCCCAATCACCCCGCCGGAATCGACGCCGCGAATATCGTTGATCTCAGGAACCGTAGCCGGCTGCTTGTACGCGATCACGGCCAGCGTCTCCAGCGCCGGCAACGATAGCCGGATCGGCGGCTTCAAACTCTTCGCGAAGGCTCGCACCACCTCGTGCTGCTCTGGCTTAGTCGACATGCGGTATCCGCCCGCCACCTGGCGGATCTCGATGCCGTGATCCGGCCCACCATACTCGCCGACAAGTTCTTCAAGACACGAGCGAACGCGCGACTTCATCTCGGCCTCGTCGGCCGCCCCGTCCGCAATGACGGTCTCTTTCACCAGCTGCGACACCTGTTCCAGCGTAATCGGCGTTTCCGCCGCGTAAATGATGGCTTCGAGTTGAGCTTTTAGGGACATAGTAATAAGTGGTTAGTGACTAGTGGTTAGTGGCCAGTAAATCAGAATAACTAACCACTAGCCACTAGCGACTGGTTCATCTCCAGTCGTCGCGTACCGCCGACTGTTCGTTCATAATTTCGTCGAAGTGCGTGTGCTTGCGCACCGCGATCTCACCGAACAATTTCTCCTGCCTTACCTGGATCGCCTGCAGCCGCACCATTTCCAGCAGCGCCAGGAACATGCACACCAGCGCCTGCCGCGACGGAACCCGCATGAGCAGCTGTTTCAGCCGGATCGGCCGGTCCTCCAGATCGAGCCGGCGTCGCAGATAATCGATCATCTGGCCGACGGTAACCGTTTCCTCGTCGACGTTGAGCACCGGACGGGTGCGCACACGCTCCAGCACCTGCTGAAACGTTTTGACGAGGTCGATGACGTCGGCGGCGATTTCCGGCTCCGCGCCCTCCGCCTCCATGAATTCCTTCAGCGACGGATTCGACAGCACCGCATCTTCGATCTGCTGCTTCTGCAAAAGCATCTGCGCCGCCGACTTGAATTTCTCATGCTCCAGAAGCCGGTTGACCAGTTCACCGCGCGGATCTTCCTGTTCCTCCGCAGTCGCATCCGGATCGCGCGGCAGCAGCATCTTCGACTTGATGTGAATCAGCACCGCAGCCATGTAAATAAATTCCGCCGCCACGTTCACATCGAGTTCGCGAATCTTCTCCACATACGCCAGATACTGCGCGGTAATCTTCGCGATGGGAATGTCGTAAATGTCGATGTCCTGCTTGCGAATCAAATCCAGCAGCAGATCGAGCGGCCCTTCGTAAACATCGGTCACGGCCACGGCAAAAGGGAAGTCGCTTTCTTCCTTCTTGGCAGCGTCCCTGCGCGCGCTCGCAACCATAACCGGTGGTGCAGCCCCCGCGGTCGTCTCATTCAACGCATTGAGTTTTGAATTGTCCGTCATCGCAGAATCAGTGCTACGTCCGGGTGACCCACCCTTGTCGCGGTTTTTGCGACAGGGTGGGGAAGTTGACTTTTACTTCGGTCCCTCATACTCCAACGACATCCCCATCGCCGCTCTGACATCGTCCATCGTCTCGCCCGCAGCCTTGCGCGCCCGCTCGGTGCCCGCTTCCAGAATATCCCACGCGAGCCGCGGATTCTCCTCATATTTCTTGCGCTTCTCCTGCATCGGATTCAGCAGCTTTACAATTCCATCCGCCGCCCACCCCTTGCACTCGATGCACCCAATCCCCGCCGACCGGCAGCCTTCATTCACCTTGGCTATGGTGGCCGCATCGCTGAAAATCTTGTGCAGATCGCCCACCGGGCACACATCGGGATTCCCCGGATCGGTCCGCCGCACCCGCGCTGGATCGGTCACCATCGTCTTCAGCTTCTGCCGCACCACCGGCTCCGGATCGGTCAGCAGGATCGTGTTTCCATACGACTTCGACATCTTGCGACCGTCGGTGCCGGGCAGCTTGGCGGCCGGCGTGAGCAATGACTGCGGCTCGGGGAAGACTGGTTTCGACGCGCCGTAGAATCCGTTGAACCTTCTTGCAATCTCCCGGGTCAACTCCACGTGCGCAACTTGATCTTCACCCACGGGCACCACATCGGCCTTGTAAATCAAAATATCCGCCGCCTGCAGGCACGGATAACCAAGAAACCCATAGGTGGTTAAGTCTTTGCCCTTGATGTTTTCCTGCTGCTCCTTGTACGAAGGCACACGCTCCAGCCAGCCCAGCGGCGTGATCATCGAAAACAGCAGATGCAGCTCCGCATGTGCCGGAACGTGCGACTGAATAAAGATCACCGACTTCTCAGGATCGAGCCCGGCGGCCAGCCAATCGGTCACCGCTTCGATCGAGCTTTCCTTTACCAGCGAAGTATCGGCGTAATCAGTGGTAAGCGCGTGCCAATCCGCCACCTCGAAAAAGCATTCATACTTCTCCTGCATGCCGACCCAGTTCTGCAGCGCGCCCACATAGTTGCCCAGGTGCAGCTTGCCAGTCGGGCGCATGCCACTCAGCACGCGTTTGCGAGATTTGAAGGATGATGTCGGGTGTGGAGATGTCATGCCGGGGCTGATTTCGATACTAACACGCGAAAACCCTATCCCGCGCGCCCAACCGAGTGGTTCAAATGTGGGGACAGCCGCCTCTGCCGTCTTTCCGCGCGCCGCCAGCTTCGCCACCGGATGGATGATGACCCTCGCCTATTACATCGTCTGCCCACGGGAGGCGGTTGCTGTGAGCCGCATCGCCGGCTACATCCTGCCCGGCCTCGATACGATGATCATGCGTACATTCAGCGACCTCATTCAAGAGTCACCAGCTTGCATTGACTTGACCCGATGCCTCGGTCATCTGGGGAGGCAAGGTGAAATGAAATGTTGCCCCTCGTCCATCGTTAGAGGTCGCCCACAACCGCCCCCCATGCGACTCCACAATGGAACGGCTGATAGCCAATCCCATGCCGCTGCCTTGTGGCTTACCACGCAATCAACGGAGCCGAAGACTCTCGCGCAGTTCTCTTCGGTCGCTTGCGCCTCTTCACAGCAAATCCTGCTTTCATCAACAACAAGCCCCCACCATCGGGTCCACTCCCTAAGTGATCTTCGAGTCTGGCGGCCATCGCGCTAGCATTCCATCTGAACGACTTTTCTTCAAAGCATGGGCTGTTAGGGATGCCGCCGAATAGGAGCAGAATCAGGCGGGTTCGTTCCCTCCATCGGGAGTGACCTGCGAGAATCCTTCGCTCTACTGGAAACAGCCCACGCTTTCTCACCGCACTCGCAGTTGCGAGTGCAACGCACATCAGGCAACGCCCATCAGCAAACTTTCCGCCACACTCCGCTCCCACGCCTTATGAGGTTGGGGAAAACTCCGATTCAGGCTCGCTTTGAAAGCGCGCGGCTTTTCAGCCGCGCCGCAAGTCTTGCGAAATGAATGACGGCTTTACAGTTTGTTGAAAAACTCGGATTTGTCGGTGCTACCGTGGAAGAGCGGCCCTTTAGGGCCGCGTAAGCCGTTGAGAATTAATCTGGGCTTCAGCCCTCGTCGTCGTTTTTCTTCGACCAACTGAGTTTTGCAGCATACTGTTTAGCCGCTGAGGAAAATTTCGACCTCGCAAAAGAGTTTTTCCGCAGCCTCTTATACCGCTAAGCCGCGCGCGCTCCCACCAGGGCATCGTATTCCTGCTGCGACTGGCCGGGCAGCAGCACCCACATGGTGTACACACCGATCGCGGTCCCGAACGGAATGTTGAACAGAGAAATAAACGCCAGCACCAGCGCAACCACACGCGCCCAGGGTTCGCGCTGCATCAATCCCCAGCCCGTGATAAATCCGCACGCCGCCTTGGCCAGCACAATGATTCCAAGCGTGGTCATCAAAGCGCTCAGAAATCCGACGGGCACGTCCGGTGGCACTCCCCCCGGCATCTCACGCAGGTGCGGGAAAAAAACATTGCCGAGAATCAGCAAGATCAGGCCTCCCACGGCGTTCAACGCCGACATGGCCAGCCACAAAATTCCGAGCAGGTGCACGTGCGACTGCACGCGGTTTGGGACCGGCTGCATGACCGTGACTGGACCGACAATTTGCTTGCCGCACTTGGGGCAGAACCCTTGCCCCGGTTGTACCGCTCCGCCGCATCCATCGCAGAACATGGAAGCCCTCCCCAAAAAACTCGCTGCCCCGTCTCTTCGTCGTCACAAAATACTTACAACAGATGATACGTAAGATGATACGTAGAAAACGCGCCGCAGTTCAGTATTCCGCACCTCACGATCGTCGCAAGTTCCACGCGTCCCGAAATGAAATGCAAAAACGAAGAGGCCACCCGGCAACTGGGTAGCCTCTTCTTCAAGGGAGAATAGTTCCAACGGAGCTTTGAAATCCGTCAAAACTTTCTGCGCAAATCTTATGAGCCTAAAAACGGGGGTGTCAAGGGATTTTTGGGAAATAAATGTCTTTGTTTTCAATATGTTACAGAACCAATTAATACCCGCGGCAAGTGTAGCAATTTGAGACAAAAGCCCCTGGGAAACTTCCTAAGCCGATCTATCTAAAGCCACTTACTTAGGGTTTCAGGGGCGTCAGGCAGGATTTTGGGGTGCCGGGCGGCCCTCGTCAGTCCCCCCTTGGGAGGCTCCTTTGACCACCGTTTCCGTCAGACGAAGCGAGATGAATTCCATCTGCTCCGGGCGGTCAAAGACCCGGTCAGGATACCAGCGCTTCATCAAAATGCGGATTCCACCAAACGCAACGCCGGCGACCACAGCGAGTCCCGCTAGAATCCCGCTGAGGACGACGATGTTGAGAATCAGCTTGTACAGGTCGCGAACCTCCGCGTTGTCGGACGCCTGATTCCAGGTGACCCTGGCTTCGTAGTTCACCATGTCGCGCAGAGCCTTCGCATCGCTCTCGGAAACCGGTCCACTCGCGATGACAACAATGGGTCCAGTGCGCTTGCTGAAGAACGTTCCCGCGCTCTCGACGCTCGCAACACCCGGCTGCGGCTGCGCCATGTGATGCGCAGCATCGATGCGGAGCAGATGCCCGGCCGCGAGCTGCGGCGTGGGATACGAGATCAGTATCAACGTCGCTTCCCCGCTCGATGTGTTATAACGCGCCAGGGTCACTTCGGAACTGGCATCGAAGTCCACCAGGTCCGCGGAAACCGCCGGCGCCTGCGCAGCCAGCGCTGCCGGGCCCATCACATACTTTTGCGTGTTCTCGACGTAGCCCCGGTGCGGCATGAATTCGATAAACGTGGGGAGGTTGGCGGAATTCCCGCTGGGACGGGGAAGCGCCCCCGCCAACACGCGCAACTGTGCTCCCGACATGGCAGATTCCTGGCTGAACTGCGCGTCCACCAGCACATGCCCACGGTAGAAGAGCACACGCTGTCCCAGAACCGCAGACTGATCGCCGATCTTGTCTTCCTTCGTCCTCTCCGCCGTCATCTCCGGCTGCAAATAAAACGTGTATGCACCGAACGCGCCCGAGGCGTCGGCGAAACGCGCAGCGCGGATCTTCAGCGTGCGGCCATCTTCCCGGGTGTAGGTCGCGAAGGCCAGGTCCGAGAATCCGTACTCCTTGAGCACAGCGGCATTGGCCGGATCGGCCACTGCCGCGTCAGTGCTGATTCGCGGAGCGCCTTGCATCTGCCATCCCTCAAACTGTTCCGGAAGCAGAGCAGGAGCTTGCTCCGCGGCACGAGCCGGCGCCTGGGCTGCGGGTTTACTCTTCGCAGCCACCGCGCCCAACAACAGGCATGCGAGACAAACAGCGATACCAACGGAACGGAAAAAACTCATGGAATGGCCCTGGACTTCAGAACTCCTGCTGTTAATTAGACCACAGACCAGGGAGAAAGGTTTCCGAATCCTCGTAAGTGCTTGATCGCACACGCCTTGAGTCACCTCCACGAGGCTGGTTACCTTTGGGCCGCGCCCCTACCCGTCGGGGCCATTCACACGCGACGATTCTGGGGGCAAACTAGCTCTGGGTGACGGAATGTCTTCAGATGTAGATACGAATCAGCGGCGCGGGAATCGCACCAAAGCAGTGATTCCCGTAAGAGTGAAGGGCAAAGACAGCAACGGAAAAGCTTTTGACGACCTGGTGCATACGCTGGACGTAACTCCTGAGGGAGCGCGTTTGGGCTCGGTCCGCCACGAATTGAATTTGGGGGACGAGATCACCGTGTTCTATCGCCAGCGAAAGATACAGTTTCGCGTGATGTGGACGAAGAAAATGAAAGGCACATCCGAGTTTCAGGTGGGACTGAAGGCTGTGACCCGGGACAGTGAAGCGTGGGGGCTGAATTCTCCGGAATTCAAGCGTGAGCCCGCTTTTTCATCAGCGGCGACTCAGGCCTCAGCGGCGGTATAGGGGAAAGGAAGCACTTTATGAGCTATTCATTTCGCAATCTTTGGTCCGATGAAGCAGGTCAGGATATCGCCGAATACTCCGTCATGCTGGCGGTAATCCTCGTGATTGTCGTGGGCACTGTGCGCCTGATCGGCTCCAACGCAAGCAACATTTTTTCGCAGGTGGGCAGTTCGCTGCAGTAAACCGGAATTCTCCTGATGGGTCTGAATACTATTGGCCAGCAGCTTTGTCGAGCTTGCTGGCCACTTTTATTCCGCTCAATCCATCCACATACTTCGCGATGCCTCGATACAGCGACTCGGCAATCCGCTGGCGGTAGTCGCTGGTCTCCAGGCGATGTTCGTCGGCAGGATTGCTGACAAACGAAATCTCCGCCAGGATCGAAGGCATGTTGGCCCCGATCAGCACGATGAACGGCGCCTTCTTCACCCCGCGGTTGCGGATGCCGGGGCTCTTGGCCGCCAGGCCGCTGTGCAGCGACTCCTGCACATCTCCGGCGAATTCGCGGGATTCTTCGATCTTTTCTTTCAGCGCGATCTTCTTCACCAGATCCTGCAGTTCGTAAATGGATTTTTCCGAAACCGCATTTTCCCGCGCCGCCACTTCCAGCGCTTCCGGCGAAGACGTGAAGTTCAGGTAATAGGTCTCGACGCCGCGGGCCGCAGAATCCTGGCTGGAGTTGGCGTGGATCGAAATAAACAGGTCGGCGCGCTGCTGGTTGGCGATGGCGGTCCGAGTTTCGAGCGGGATGAACGTGTCGTCCTTCCGCGTATAGACGACTTCGGCGCCCAGGCGCGTCTCCAGCAGCTTGCCCAGCCGTCGTCCGACCTCGAGCACCAGATCTTTTTCCTGCAGGCCCTCGGGGCCGATGGTCCCGGTATCGTGCCCGCCGTGGCCGGGATCAATCACGATCCTGCCAATCTTCAGGCCCAGCGCCCGGATCAACGACCGGTCGCCGCGCGCCGTTGGCCGGGCCTCGCGGGCATCGGCATCCAGGTCCGTCGTCTTTTTGCTGGAACTGAGATGCGGCAGCGGCAACGTCTTGCCCCGCGCCGGGCTCGCGGGAGCGGAATCGCTGGCCGCCTTCTCGTCCGGGCCAGCCGCGTCAGAATCCGAAACCGGACTGGTCTTGTGGGAAGTGCTGGCTGACGCCTTATGCGACTGCTCCTTCGGAGCCGCCAGCTTGACGACCTCCGCTGGAGCAGAATCGTCGTCGTCATCCGCTTCGACTATCACTTTCTTCACGATTCCCGGCGTTGTCTTGACGTCGCCAGCAGCCCGCTTCGATGATCCTGACGATGAACGGGACTTCGAGCCTTCGGGGGTGTCGTTCGACGCATCGTTCGACGCGACGTTCTGATCGTCGTGAATCTGCTCGCTCTTGCTGACCGGCTTCCCAGCCAGCGCCTTCAGGTCAGCCTTCAACTCAGATTTCGGAACATCTCTTGGACCGTCAGACTTTGGACCGCCAGATTTCGGACCATCCGATTTCGATCCCGCCCTCGGTGGCGCTTCCACGTCGGCCGTCGCAGTCGCAGCATCCTTCAGCTCCCGCGCGCGCGCCATCTGGCTGTCTTTACCTTTGCCCTGAGCATCCTTCCCGTGAATGTCAATAATCAGCCGGTAGGGATTGGGCAGCAGAAAGGCTTCGTAGTCCGAGAGACTGTCGACTTCTAGCACTACCCGCGTGCGGCCGGGCTGAAACTGCGCCACCCGAATCTTCTTCAGGAACCCGTCATCCACATCGAAACTCTTGCCCACCAGGGTTGAGGCCAGCTTGGTGTCGCGCAGGTCGAAGAAAATGCGGTCGGGATGCGCAATGCGCTGCGACCCAAATTTGATTTCGCCCTCCAGGTCGATGGCGACGCGGGTGTAGTCCGGCGTGGACCAGTGCCGGATTCCGGTCACCCGCGGAACCCGCTTGAGATGCGGCTCCGATTCCTGGTCGTCCTCCTCGGCCTTCGCGTCGGTCTTAACGTCGGCCCGAATGTCGGCCTTGGAACCGGCTTGTGCGTCAGTCTTAGGTTCGGGGGTAAGGTCAGCGCGAGTATCGACGGCCTTGGCCGTCTTGCTCTTGTCGGCAGTCTCTTTGCCCCGCTTCTTCTGCGCCTCGGCCGTCTTCTCAGCCTGGGCCTCGCGGTCGAGTTCGGCCACCGCTTGCTGGGCATCTTCTACCAGGCGGTTATGCGGATAGCGGTGCAGAAACTCCTGAAACACGCTGCGAGCCTGCTCCGGATCGTTCAGGTCGTCTTTGTAAATTTCCCCGATCGTAAACAACGCATCGCAACGATACTTACTGCCGGGATACTCCCGCCGCAGAAACTTGTACTGGGCGATAGCCTCATGCAGAATCTTGTCGTCGTCGAAGCGCCGCCCCATTTCGACCAGCGTCTCCGCCACGGCGACCACGCTGGGATCGGCCTTCCCCGAGGTAGGCGCCCCAAAATAGACATTACGGTAGTTGTTGATTACCCGCTGGTAGTCGTGCCGCGTGCGGTCGGCTGGAGGACGTCCATTCAGCGCTTCCCGCATGCGCTCGGCGGCGGCAAAGTGGTCCCGAGCCCAAGCTTCGGTGTGATGCGCGCGGGCATAAGCGTAGTTCGGCGCTCCGGAAAGCGCCCCCAGCAACAGCAGCGCTCCCCAGCGCAACCCGCGCTGGCTCGATTTCATTTTCAAGTCGTCGGTCCGTTACTGTCTCGATCCAACGTTGCAGTTGAACTGCCTAAGGTACCTGAGAGATAACTTATTCCGGTGCCCCATCCTTGTCGCGTTCTGTGCGACAGGGTGGGGATTTTGATCCATTATCCTCTACAATGATGCCGCCAACCTAATCCGTGTTGCTGATATAAAGCACGCCCCGCGCATCCCGTTGAACCCGCACGGGATCGTGACTGGCGCCGGACGGAGAAAGATCGAAACCCCCGTAGTAGAGGTTGGTAATTCTCCGCACATAGTTCTGAGTTTCCGAATAATGCGGCACGCCCGCACTTCGCCGCACCGCTCCCTCGCCCGCGTTATAAGCCGCCAAAGTCAAGTTCACGTCGCCGTTGTAGCTCTCCAGCAGGTATTTGAGATGCCGCACTCCCGCATCCACATTCTGATCCGGGTCAAACGGATTCTTCACCTTCAACTGCCGTGCCGTCTTGGGCATCAACTGCATCAGGCCAATGGCGCCCTTGCTCGAAACCGCGTTGGAATTGAAGTTCGATTCCACTTTCACCACCGCCCGCACCAGGTTCGGATCCACATTGTGCCGCGCGGCAGCCATCACGATCGAGGAATCAATCTCTTCCTGCGAAGCCTGATGTCCCCGGGCATTGGCCGCCACGATTTTGGCATTCGCCGACTGTACCGAATCGTGCCCGTAGTACTGAGCGAAGCCCTGGCTAACCTCCGCCGCAGCCGACCGTGCCGCCTGCATCGACGCCGTACCCGCCGAAGGCACCGGCTTCCAGCGATTCTCTTTACCGCTCCAATACACCAGCGACGACCGCCTGGACTGGGAAGCCGGCGTTGCATGTTTCTGCACCGGCGTATCCTCGTTCACATAAACCCTGCGCCCATGCTCGTCAGACGTGGTGATCCCATTCGATCGGCCATCGCCCTCGGCCGCACACACGGGAGTTGGATAGAGAAAAAAGGAGGTCGCGATTGCCGTCGTGGCCGTCAGCATCAATGCGAGTTGCAGGCGCTTTCGCATAATCCGGGCTTTCCCTTTCACTGAACTTTCGCTGAAGGGCGTTCAGACAGACCAAACCCTCCCCATGTTCTACCCGGAACCTGACGGAGAATCCTGAACCAGAGTAGGACGATTATAGGCGGCAGGGGATAGGCGGGCAATCTCCCAAAAGGGAGTAGAACCATCGGAGTAATATCGGTAACTGCTTGAAAAATATATCTCTTAGAACATTCTTAGACGAGCTGCGGAGGAGGCTAAGGTAATGGCCTAGCCAGGTTACCCAAGTGTGCGTGTGGGGACAGCCGCCCTCGGCTGTCCGCGGAGCGAAGCTCAGCAAGCTTCTGACTTCACCCCTTCTCCAGCGCCGCCGCAAACGCATCCAGCGACAACGACCGCAACAGATTCCGCCGCATCCCCCGCTCCACTTCAGCCAGCCGGTCCGACGCCGCGGTAATCCACTCAAAATCCGCCGACTCGGCCAGCCGCTTCAGCTCGCCCGCAATGTCAGTATTGCGAATCATCTCCGGCGCCCCCGCCTCAATCGACGCCAGATCGCGCAACAACGAATACAGCGTCCGAATCAACTGCTCCGTCTTTTCCCGACCCTCCGCTCCAGGCCGGTACGACTCGGTCACCTTGAACAACTCGCTGTGCTCCCCGCCCCGCAGCGCCGAGTTCAAAATCGCCAGCGCATGTCCACGAGCCGCCACATACGCCGCCAGATCGAACCCGCGCGCCCGTCCCACCGCCCCTTCCGACAGCCGGGCCACCAGCGCGCGCTCCGCCGCCTTCCACTCCGGACGATGCTCCGCCAGATATCGCTCAATCTCCTCCGCCGCCAACGCCCCCAGCTGAAACACCATCGACCGTGAGCGGATCGTCGGCAGCAATTCCCCAGGATTCTCCGTCAGCAGAAAAATCGTCGCGAACTCGGGCGGCTCCTCCAGCACCTTCAGCAGCGAATTCGCCGCCTCCTTCATAAACGCCGAATCGGTGAAGATGTAAACCCGTTCCCGCCCCTCCGCCGGACGGTAATAAATCGTCTCAATCACCCGCCGCACCTGGTCCACCTTGATCATCATCTGCGGCGGATCCGGCGGAATAATCAGCACATCCGGATGCGTCTGCACAAACAGCCGCGTCTCTTTCTTGTCCGTCTCCCGCAGATTCTCCCGCGCCTCCACCGCCTCAGCGAACCGCGCATCCAGATCGCCCGCCTGCGCGATGCGAACACAGTTCGCACACTTCCCACAAAAATCCGGCAGCCCATCTGTGGTAGTCGGTGAAAGGCAGTTCAGCACCTGCGCCAGCATCAGCGCCAGCGTGTATTTCCCCGATCCCTGCCCGCCCGAAAGCACCACCGCATGCGGAAAGCGCTCGCGCACCAGCATATCGCGCAGGCGATGAATGGTTTCCGCATTGCCGTGAAAATCAGAAAACATAGAAATCAAAGTCTAGAAATTGGGATCTTTACAAATTGCCATCTCTATAAAATTGTCATCCTGAGCGAAGTGGCGACAAGCGAAGCGCAGCCGCCACGCAGTCGAAGGACCCCGTGCCCGCCGGCACAACCAGCGGCCCGTCAGGGAGTTCCCACCACCGCCCAAGAAAACTACAGCTTCAACTTCCTCCGCACAATCTCCACAATCCGCGCATGCGTCTGCCCCGGCGTCCCGCGTGCATCCACCACCGCGACCCGCCCATGCTCCCGCGCCGCGAGCGCCAGATATCCCTCATGCACTCGCGTAAAGAAAGCCCGCGTCTCCTGCTCGAACCGGTTCTCGTCGCTGTGCCCGCGGACCGCAACCTTCGACGCCCGCTTATTCCGGCGCCGCGCCCGGCTCAAACTCGCACCCGCCTCCGAATCCAGCAGAATCGTCAAATCCGGCTGCAGATTCCCACACAGCACCCGATGCAACTCCCGCACCGCCTCGCTCCCCAACTTGCGCCCGCATCCCTGATAAGCCTCTGTCGAATCCGTGAACCTGTCACATAAAACGACGCTGCCCGCCGCCAGCGCCGGCTCAATCACCTCGGCGATATGTTGCGCCCGCGAAGCGAACATCAACGCCATCTCGGCCAGCGGAGAAAGCCCCGCCGTCCCGGAATCGAGCAGGACCTTGCGGATCTTTTCCCCCGTCGGGGTGCCCCCCGGCTCGCGCGTCTCGACTACCTTGTGTCCGGCCGCGCGCACCACCGCCGCCAGCTTCCGCATCTGCGTGCTCTTGCCGGTTCCGTCGAGCCCTTCAAACGTGATGAATTTCCCGCGCCGGTGCATCTGCGGAATCATAGCAGCAGGCAGCGCCAGTGGAAGAGCGGCGCTTCAGCGCCGCGTTGCGTTCTGAAAAGCGGTTAACCGGCTTCAGCCCCGTGGTACTCTTTCACTCGAAAATCCACACGAATTCTTATGAAGATCTCCCGCGTCGCCGGCTGCTCAACTCTTGCCCTGCTGTCCCTCCTCTACACGCCGGCCCGCGCCCAAACTCCCATCCTCGGCTTCACCCCCGCCCATGCCACCCGCGAAACCGCTGTAGAAGAAAAATTTAAATCCATCCCCACCCCCGACGAAGAACGCCGCCAGCACCGCATCTTCACCGCCGAACCCCACGTCGCCGGATCGAAACGCAACAACGAACTTGCGGAATACATTCGTGACGAGTGGAAAAAGCAGGGCCTCGAAGACGTCATCATTCGCCGCTACGACGTCTATGGCACCAATCCCAAAAGCGCTTCACTCGAGATGATCGCGCCCACGCACTATCAAGCCACCTTGCGCGAAGCGCCCCTCGACGCCGATCCCGACTCGAAAAATCCCGCCATCAGCGGCGCCTGGCTCGGCATGTCCATTTCCGGCGACGTCACCGCGCCCGTCGTTTACGCCCACAGCGGCAATCCCGAAGACTACGACCTGCTGCGCAAAAACGGCATCAGCGTCAAAGGCAAGATCGTCCTCGTCCGCTACTCGAATCCCTACAGCTATCGCGGATTCAAAGCCCTCATCGCGCAGCGCGAAGGCGCGGCCGCCATCCTCATCTACAGCGATCCGCAGGAAGACGGCTACAAGAAAGGCAAAGTCGATCCCGACGGCCCCTGGGGCCCGGAATATAAAATCCAGCGCGGCGCCATCACCTACGACTTCATGGTCCCCGGCGACCCGCAAACGCCCGGCTGGGCCTCAGTCCCAGGAGCAAAACGCATCCCGATTGAAGAAGCAATCTCCGCCCCGAAAATTATGGCGATGCCGCTCTCCTGGCACGACGCCAAGCCACTACTCGAAAACCTGGACGGCCCGCCCGCGCCTGATTCCTGGCAAGGCGCACTCGGCTTCCCCTATCACCTCGGGGGCGACAAAGAAAAAGTCCATCTCAAAATCGAAATGGACAACGGCCTGCAGCCCTACTACGTGGTCGAAGGCCGCATCCGCGGCTCCGAACTCCCCGACGAATGGGTCCTCCTCGGCAATCACCGTGACGCGTGGGTCTTCGGCGGCGTCGACCCGAGCAGCGGCACCGCCAGCATGATGGAACTCACGCGCGCTCTCGGCGAACTAAAGAAGCAAGGCATGCGCCCCCGCCGCACGCTCGTCATCTGCAGCTGGGACGGCGAAGAAGTCGGCCTCACCGGTTCCACCGAATGGGGAGAACAATTCGCGGACGAACTCCGCGCCAAAGCCGTCGCCTACATCAACGTCGACGAAGCCACGTCCGGTCCAAACTTCCACGGCCAGGCCGTCGCCTCACTCGCGCCCATGCTTGTCGAAACCAGCCGCAGCCTGAAGGATCCCTCCGGCAAGAGTCTCTACGACGCATGGAAAGCCGCCGCGGCCCGCGAGAAAGAAGAAGGCAAGCAGTCCGGCCAGATGAACGACTCCGGCGTGAGCGATGGAACTTTAGCCGACACCCGCATCGGCAGCGGCAGCGACCACACCGTCTTCCTGAATTTCGTCGGCATGCCAGTGCTCGGCCTGCAGTTCGACGGAGACTACGGCGTCTACCACTCCGCCTACGACGACTTCTACTGGATGAACCACTTCGGCGATCCCGGCTACAAATACCACACGCTCATGAGCCAACTCTGGGGCGTAACCGCCCTCCGCCTCGCCAACGCCGACCTGCTCCCCTTCGACTTCGCCAGCTACGCCAGCAACATCCGCCAATTCGTCGAAGAACTCGCGAAAGCGAACAACATGTGGGGACAGCCGCCCTCGGCTGTCCGGCCGGGCGAAGCTCGGCAGCCGATGGACCTCCAGCCCCTGCTGAATGCAATTGACAATTTCGAAGCTGCCGGAAAAACCCTGAATGACTCTCTAACCCGCAAACTCGCTTCGGGACCAATCAATCCCAAGCTCGCCCTGACCCTCAATCACGGCATGATGCAAGTCGAACGCAACTGGCTCAACCCCGACGGCATCCCCGGCCGCCCCTGGTTCAAACACATCCTCTACGGCGCGAGATTCACCTACGCCCACCTCGAACTACCGGGATTAACCGAAGCCGTCGAAGCGAAAGACTGGCCCACCGCAAAGCAGCAGGCAGAGATCCTAGAGCGCGCCCTGGTCCAAAACACAAAACTCCTAACCCAACTCAACTCCACCCTTAACCAATAATCCTTGTCATTCCGAGCCACTCGCAGCCGGTGAAACCGGCGAGAGTAGCGAGGAACCTGCTTTTCGCCGGATGCCCAGGCTTGTCGCGTTCTTTGCGACAGTGCCTGCCCTGAGCGAAGTCGAAGGGTGGGGATTTTGACTCAGTCCCCTGGAATCGACCAGATCCTCACTTCCCGGCTCTCATCTCCCGCTCCATCACCCGGCGCAGGGCCGCGTTGATCCTCGTCTGGTAGCGGCGTCCGTCCCGCTTGAACCAGGCCAGTACGTCGGCGTCCAGCCGCAGCGTGACCGGCTTCTTGATCGGCTTGTAGAACTCCAGCACCTCGGTCATGGAAACCTGAGGCCGTCTCGGCGATTCCACCGACGCATGCAGGGTCAACCCCTTACGCTGCCCAGTCTTCCGACCCGTTCGTGCCGTCGAAGCCTTGGCGCTCCGTCGTCCGCTTTTCACGGTCTTCGTAACTCGTTTACGATGTTTCATATAGCCCACTCTACTTATAAGATTGTACGTACACAAGTGTCAGAACGGTGTTCCTGCAGGAACACTGTGGAAATCTCCCTGCTTCTGCCGCTAACCCCTTCACCCCACTGCACTTTCGTCCGTCGGCACGTCCTCGTCCTGCATAAATGCAAACGCTTCCTGCGGCACCGGATTCAGCCACACCGGCGCGAACGACTGGCGGTGCAGCGGCGTCGGTCCAAACTCGCGCAGCGCCGCCAGATGCTTGGGCGTGCTGTATCCCTTATGCGAGGCCAGCCCGTACGCTGGAAACACCGCGTCCCATTCACACATCATGCGATCACGCTCCACCTTGGCCAGGATAGACGCGGCCGCGATCGACGCCGAAAGCGCGTCGCCATGAATGATCGGAACCTGCGGCTGCTCGCAGTCGAGGCGCAGAGCGTCGACGAGTAGATGATCCGCCGCAGGCGCAAGCCGCATCACGGCCTCGCGCATGGCCGCTCGCGACGCGTGGTAGATATTGATCTGATCGATGCGCGCTGCGTCCACCGCAGCGACCGCCCACGCGACCGCGTGCTCACGGATCCGCTCTGCCAGCACTTCGCGCCGCTCCGGCGCCAGCAGTTTCGAATCGCGGAGCCCGCGCACCCGGTACGCTGGATCCAGAATCACAGCCGCAGCGACGACGCATCCAAAAAGCGAGCCGCGACCCACTTCATCCACGCCTGCCACCAGCCGCGCCCCCGCTGCCCAGGCCTTTTTCTCGTAGCGCAGCGTGCAGCGCAGCTTCTTCAGCAGTCGTAACTTTGCGGCCGAGGCCGAGAGCGTTGGCACAGATGTCATCACAGAAGACTTCATCGCGAGCCCATGGGAGTTGCTCACCATCTTCGTCCGAGAGCACGCATTCCTGCAAGCGGAGTTTGTAACCGGCAAAAAAGATTCCTCGCTTCGCTCGGAATGACAATTTGAATCGGACTGCCGTGAACATGGCACGCGTGGGCCATGCCCTCTCCACGCGGGTAACGCCAACCAGTAACCATTACCTGGATTACGGACGTACATTGCCCAGTTGGACGTCTGTTGGTAACTTCACCTCAGTCGCACCCCACACGAGAAGCTATGGAAAGCACATCCAACCCGGCAACAGCGGACGGCCTGCTCACCAGCAAGGTCGTGCATCTGGCGCTTCCTGTGCGCTGGAGTCTGGTCGGGCAAGAAGGACGCGGGCAAGCGGAGATGGCTTGCACCTATGACATCCACCCGCACGGCGCACGGTTGCTGAGCGCTCGCCACGTCAACGTCGGCGAGCTGGTGATGGTGGAGCGCGGGCGCAACAAGGCGATCTGCCAGGTGGTCTGGGCAGGGCATCCGGATTCGCCGCTGCGCGGGCAGTTCTCAGTGCAATGTGTGGAAGGCAGAACCCCGTGGGAAGAAGAGCTGCGCCACATGGAAGAGCAGTACCAGCCGATCATCCTCGATGGCCCGCGGCGCGGATCGGCGCGCGGGTTTGGAGGTGCGGAGGCCAACCGGCGGCGGCGTCCGCGGTTCTACGTCGACGGCGGTGCGGAAGTGATCGTCGGCGTGCAGCGCGCGGAAGGCCAAGTGCAGCAGATTTCGGAATATGGCGCGCGCATCGCGGCCACCGAAGTTCTGCGGCCCGGACGCGACTTCCGGCTGATGCTGAACATGTTTGACATCAGCGTGGCGGTGAAGGCGCAGGTGAAATATCTGGTCGACAAAGTGGGGATGGGCGTGGAGTTTCAGGAAATCCGCCGGGGCGACCGCCCGCTGCTCAACTATGTGCTGAGCAAACTCCGAACCAAGCGCGTCGAAGAGTTCGCCGAGGTGGAAGTGGTGCGGGAGCCGCTGGCGGTGGCGGGGTAGTTCTCGGCTATAGCGCGCGAGCCGAGCTTTCGCTCGGCCTGGCCCCACACAAATCAAAACCTAGCTTTTTTCCACGTCGCGCAGGCGGGCGGCTTTGCCTTTCAGACCGCGGAGGTAGAACAGCCGGGCGCGGCGAACTTTCGACGAGCGCAGCAGTTCGACTTTGTCGATCACCTTGGAGTGAATGGGGAAAATGCGCTCCACGCCCTGGCCAAAGCTGATCTTGCGCACGGTAAAGCTGGCCTGCGGTCCGTTGTCGCGCTTGATGACCACGCCCTCAAAGGCCTGCACGCGTTCCTTGTCGCCTTCCTTGATCTTCACGTGGACCCGAACGGTGTCTCCGGGGTGGAATGCGGGGATGTCAGTGCGTTGCGATTTGGCCAGCAGCTTTTCGATGATTAAGTTTGACATTGTCGTTTATCCTTCGTGGTTAGTCGTTAGTCGTTAGTCGTTGGCTGCGTTCGATCTTCGCCAAAATCTTTGCGTCTTCGTCGCTGAGCTTTACGCCCTGAAGCAAGTCGGGGCGGTTGCGCAGCGTCTTCTCTAATGCCTGCTCGCGGCGCCACTTGCGAATCTGCTGGTGGTCGCCGTTCAACAAAACTTCCGGTACCGTCATCCCGCGAAAATCCGCGGGGCGCGTGTAGTGCGGATAATCCAGCAATCCGCCGGAGCCGCAGGTCGAATCGGCTGCGCCTGGCGCTTCCAAATCAACATGCGGTGAAAACGATTCCTGCCGCGTCGACGCTTCGTTGCCGACTGCGCCGGGAAGCAACCGCATGACCGCTTCGACGATCACCGCCGCGCCCAACTCGCCGCCGCTGAGCACATAGTCGCCGATCGAGAGCTCGCGGTCGGCGATAAAATCGGCCACGCGCTCGTCCACGCCCTCGTAGCGGCCGCAGATCAGAACGATGCGATCAAGCTTGGCCAACTCGCCCGCGATGTTCTGCGTGAAACGCTCACCCTGCGCTGAAAGCAGAATCACGCTCTCTTTCGCCGCGCCAGCTAACCGTTGCTCACGCGGAGCAAGCTGGAGCGGTTCTAAGCAATCAAAGATCGGTTCCGGCTTGAGCACCATGCCCTCGCCTCCGCCGAACGGGCGGTCATCCACGGTGCGGTGCCGGTCGTGCGTGAACTGCCGCAAGTCGTGGACTTCGATGTTCGCCAGGCCCATTTCGCAGGCCCGGCGGGTGATGCCGTGATCCAGCGGTCCAGTGAAGAAGCCGGGGAAAATCGTCAGGATATCGGCTTTCATCGGACTCGAACACCTTAAACCTTTTAACCACAGAGGACACTGAGGAACACAGAGGAAACTCTAGTGCCTCTTTTTTCTTTCGGACTGCTGTTCTTGCTTCTCTTCTGCCGTCACCGGGGCATTCACTTCCAACAAGCCTTCGGGAAGGTTCATGCGCACTTGCCGTCGCGCGGTGTCGACATCTTCCAGGTACGCTTCGGCGAACGGCACATCAAACTTTTTTCCCGCGCTGTTCGCGACGATCAGCAACGGGGCTTCGCCGGCTCCGAACTGAACGTCTTCGATACGGCCGATTTCGCGGGCGTGATCGAGAACCACACATCCGATCAGATCGCTGACGTAATTCCACCCCGGTTCCAGACCCGCGCGCTCGGCGCTGGGGACCTGCAATTCCGATCCGATCAGAAGCTCGGCGTCATTCATTGTATCGACGCCGCGAAACTTCAGAACCACCAGACCCTTGTGCGGCCACAACTCTTCGACTTCCAGCTCGCGCCGCGTCTCTTGTAGCCTCGACTCTTGCGACTTCGGCAGAGCGAACAGCTTCATGCCTGCGGCGAAGCGTCCTGGGACGTCGCTGTGCATTTCCGCAGCGACCTCGCCGTGCCGGCCTTGCGTCTTTACGATGCAGGCCAGCGTCACAAACTCGCCGCTAATTTCAGGACTCAATGCCGGCGGTCGCCCTCAGCGGCTAAAACCGTTTGGAATTGTTGCTCGTGAGGCGCGGCTACAAGCCGCGCCCTTTCAAAACCGCCCGATCCTTATCCTTGATCCTTGCAAAGCCGTTCGGCCCCTACTCGATGATTTCGAGCGTGTAGCGCTTGTGGGCTCGGTGACCGGCGGCGCTCAATAGGGCACGCAGGGCGCGGGCGGTGCGTCCCTGGCGTCCAATGACCTTGCCCACGTCGCTTTCGGCGACTTCCAGTTCGATGACGTCGTCGTCGAACTTCTCGACGAAGACTTCGTCGGGCGTGTCGACCAGCGACTTCGCAACCAGCTCAACCAGCGTGCGCACATCTCCAGAGGGCTCAGTCATAACGTTTAATTCTCGCGTGTCGGTTGAATGAGGGTGCCCCATCCTTTCGCGCTCTTTGCGAAAGGGTGGGAACTGGGGACCGCAAACGTTAGGCGGCGGAGCCAGCGGTGGCCGGGGCCGGAGTCTTCGAGAACAGTTTGTTCACGCGATCCGACATCTGGGCACCCTTCGACACCCAGTACTCGACGCGATCGCGCTTCAGCTCGACGCTGGCGGGATTGGTGCGGGGATTGTAGGTCCCGACCACTTCCACCGGACGGCCGTTGCGGGCGCGCTCCTTCTCAATCACCACAATGCGATAGTGCGGTTGTTTGCGCGCACCACGGCGCGCCAGACGAATCATTAACACAGGTCTTATATCCTTGTTCCGGAAGAGTCCGGTGAGATCGAGGCAAACTCTTATTATGCCGGAGGTTAGGTGGAATGGCAAGGGGTGAACGGCATCCCCACTCATGCCCCACCCGGCAAGCAGAAAGAAACTTGTCATCCTGAGCGGCGTCCTTTGCCGCGAAGGACCCATGCAGTTCCGCCGGAATTGCATGGGTCCTTCGCTTCGCTCAGGATGACAGAGTATCGATGACAGAGTTTCGATTACGACTGATGTTGAACAGCGGCCCTGCTTACGCCACCGCCTTCGTCTTCGGGGTCGAGGCCTGGCCTTTGGCGGCTGGCTTCGCAAGGAAATTCACCAACGCATTGTTGACTTCGTCGGCGTGCGTCCAGGCTACGTTGTGGGGGCCGTCTTTAATCACGACCAGTTCGGCACCGTTGATCAGCTTGGCGGTGCGCTGCCCTGCGGCTGAGAACGGAACGATGCGGTCGGCGTCTCCGTGAATGATCAGCGTGGGAACGTCGATCTTAGCCACATCGTTGCGAAAATCCTCATGCCAGGTGGGGACGCAGGCCAGACTGGCCGTGGCCGACGCGATGGCGGCGACGTTCCAGCTTGCCTGCACGGCCTGCTCGCTCACACGCTTTCCAAGATTAACGTCGGTATTGTAGAAGTTCTTGAAAAATTCGGTGAAGAACGCATAGCGATCGGCGGCCACCGCTTTCTGGATGCCCTCGAACACGCTGCCATCGACTCCTTCAGGATTGTCTGCGGTCTTCAACAGAAACGGGGGAACGCCTCCGATGATGACCGCCTTGCTCACGCCTTTTGATCCGTATTTACCGATGTAGCGCGCCACTTCGCCGCCGCCCATGGAGAAGCCCACGAGAGTAAAATCGCGCAGCTTGAGATGGGTGACGAGCTCGTGCAGATCTTCGGCAAAAGTGTCGTAGTTGTAGCCGGTGGTGGGCTGGCTGGACTTTCCGAATCCGCGGCGGTCGTAGGCGATGACGCGGTGGCCCGCTTGCAGAAGGGCGGGAACCTGTTTTTCCCAGGACGCGCTGCTGAGTGGATATCCGTGGATCAGAACCACAGGCCGACCGGAGCCGTGGTCTTCGTAGTAAAGATGGATGGAAGTTGAATTCTCTTTCCCTACTTCAATGTAGGACATGACGTTCCTCCTTGCGATTTGAATTCGATTTTTGGCGATCTCTACAATTAGACGTGATGTTAGCGGAGTGCTATTGCCATAGATTGTAGATCGGCACCCAAGGATGCATCGAAGTTGCTTTTAACGACAGAACCCTGGCCGGCGGCACAACACATCCCGGGGCTTCGTCCTGCTAGACTCAAACGTTTGGAGGTGCGGTTTTGCCCGGCATCTATATTCTTTCGGGCGTGCGGACGCCGATTGGGAAGTTTGGCGGGACGATGGCATCACTGACGGCGGCCGACATGGGCGTGGTCGCGGCCAAGGCTGCCATGGAGCGGGCCGGGGTCGAACCGGCGCAGATCGAGGAGACTATCTTCGGCTGCGCGCGGCAGGCTGGGGGCGGGCCGAATGTAGCACGGCAGATTTCGGTGCGTGCTGGCGTGCCGCAGGAAGTTGCGGCGTTTACGGTGAACAAGGCTTGCGCGTCGGGGATGAAGTCGATTGCGCTGGCGTATCAGGCAATTCTGCTCGGCGATGCGAACTGCATTCTGGCAGGCGGGACGGAGTCGATGTCGCGGGTTCCTTATTATCTCGACGGGGCGCGCTGGGGATACCGGCTGGGCAATCAGGAAATGGTGGATGGGATGTATCGCGATGGATTTTTCTGTCCGCTGGCAAAGATGGTGATGGGCGAGACCGCCGAGGTGCTGGTCGAGCAGTACAAGATCACGCGCGAGGAGCAGGATGAGTTTGCGCTGCTGTCGCAGGCGCGGGCGGCGCGGGCGATTGCGGCGGGTCGGTTTGACGCGGAGATTGTTCCGGTGACGATCGAAGGGAAAAAAGGCACGGTCACGTTTGCCAACGACGAACATCCGTTCACGGATGTGAGCATGGAGAAGCTGGGGAAACTGGCTCCCGTGTTTTCGAAAACTGGAACCATTACGGCGGGGAATTCTTCGGGGATCACTGACGGGGCGGCGGCGGTCATCGTGGCCAGTGAACATTTTGTGAAGCAGAACAATTTGAAGCCGCTGGGACGGATTGTGGCCGTGTCATCGGCTGGCGTGGATCCGCGGACGATGGGGATTGGGCCGGTTCCTGCACTGCGAAAGCTGGAAGACAAGTACAACTTGAGGCTGCACGAGTTTGGGCTGATCGAGTTGAACGAGGCATTTGCGGCGCAGGTGCTGGCTTGCGACCGAACGTTGAATATGAATCGCGACCGGCTCAACGTGAATGGCGGAGCGATCGCGATCGGGCATCCCATTGGGTGTACGGGGACGCGCATCACGGTGACGCTGCTGCACGAGATGATGAAACGCAACACGAAGCGGGGCGTGGCCACGCTGTGCGTGAGCGGCGGCATGGGGATGGCGCTGGCGCTGGAGAACGTGGTGTGAGGCGAAGCTCTTGGCTTTTGGCTTTTGGCTTTTGGCTCTTGGCTTTTGGCTTTTGGCTTGGGGCCGTGACCCTTTCGAAGCATCGCGGGGGCTGAAGCCCTAACTCTTTTTGGGAATCTTTTCGCGGCGCTGAAGCGCCGCTCTTCCACGTGAGTGACGAGCCTCAAATTCGTCTGGCCGGCGAGTCGGACGCTGATGCGCTTCTGGAATTCATGCAGGTGTATTACGCCTTCGACGGACATGGCTTCGACCGGGAGAAGGCACGCGTGGCGTTGACGGCGCTGCTGCGCGATCCGAATCTGGGACGCGCGTGGCTGATTCTGGATCGCGACGCGGCTGTGGGCTACGTCGTGCTCTGCTTCGGTTATAGCCTGGAGTGGCTGGGGCAGGATGCGTTCGTCGACGAGTTTTATCTGCGGGAGGAATATCGCGGGCGCGGGTGGGGCCGCGCGACAATGGAATTTGTGGAAGAGGCGGCGAGGGCGGCGGGCATTCATGCGCTGCATCTGGAAGTGGTGCGGCAAAATAAGAAGGCGCTCGATCTTTATGGCAGGCTGGGATTCCGCGAGCATGCCAGCACGTTCCTGTCGAAATGGATCGCGCGGGATTTCTCCAAACCGCAAGGCCGGAACGGGTACTGAGGCCGCGGAGAAAGACGCTGGGAAGGGCCGGGTCACTTCTGCTATGCTTTTCCAGTTTTTCATCTAGGATCAGATCGCGACGCGAACTTTGCGGCAAGCGGTCTGTGGTCTGTGGTCTGTAAGGAGGCTATCGTGATTCGACGCATCATGGTTCTGATGGGTTTGGCCGTGTGCCTGGGGATCGGCCATCGGGCGCTGGCGCAGGATTTTTCTGCGGATGTGGTGAGTAACAAACAAGGCAATGGCGGGCTTAGCAAGATTTATTCGACGAAAGACAAAGCGCGGTGGGAAGTCCAGGAGAAGAATCCGGGGATGGGGCCAACCGCACTGATCGTCGATGAGGCGCAAAACAAGTGGCTCGTGCTCATGGAGCAGCGGCACATGTACATGGATTCGTTGCCGATGATGATGAAATCCCCCGTGATCACGCAGTTCTGGCACGTGAGCGACGTCAACGATGCTTGTCCGCAGTGGAAGAAAATTGCCGAGCAAGCGAAAACGGATAAGAACTGGGGCAGTTGCACGAAGGTCGGCGGCGATACACTGAACGGACGCAGTACGGTGAAATACGAAGGAGTTTCCACCAAGGGCGACAAGGCTTACTACTGGGTGGACACGAAGCTGAAGTGCGTGATCAAGGCGGATAGCGGCTCGGGAAGCTTCGAGCTGCGCAATATTCAGGAAGGGTCGCAGCCGGCGAGTTTGTTCGAGATTCCCGCGGGCTACACCAAGTTCGATATGGGCAGCATGGGCGGGATGCAGCGGCCGCAGTAAAACCTTTCACCACAGAGGACACAGAAGCGCACGGGGGAGATCCGTCGAGCTTCGCTCGACACTTCGGCTTCGGTCTGTCGAAAATCCCCACTTCTCGCGCAAAGAACGCGCGAGAAATGGGGCACCCGGATGCGGCTGTCCCGAATAAAGCTTCGTTGCGACCGGTAAATTTGGCCACTATACTCAGCACAGCGGTCCTCTCTAGGTTTCCGGAGTGTCGATGCCTTTATCCGCAGTGATCGTGGACGATGAGCAACTCGCCCGCGACGAACTCGCGTACCTGCTGAAGAATGCCGACGATGTGAACGTCGTGGCGCAGGGTAAGAACGGACTGGAAGCCGTCAACCTGATCAAGGAACATAGTCCCGATCTGGTTTTTCTGGACGTGCAGATGCCCGGGCTCGACGGCTTCGGGGTGATCAAGAAGCTGCTTGATAAGAAAATTCCATTGCCCAAGATCGTGTTCGCCACTGCGTTTGACGAGTATGCGGTGAAGGCGTTCGAGGTGAATGCGATCGATTATCTGCTGAAGCCGTTCGACAAGAAGCGGGTGGCGCAGGCCATTCAGAAGGCGCGGGCCAAGCAGGACGCGGATGGGCTGCCGGCGGACAAGATCGAGACGCTGGTGCGCATGATCGAGTCGCAAAAGCAGCCGGCGGCGAAGATTCTGCTGAAGACGGTTGGGCGCATGTTTCTGGTGGACCAGCGAGACATCTGTTACGCGTGGATTGAAGATGGCGTGATCACGGTGGTGACCGGGGGGGCGGCGGGGATGGAGGGGCAATCCAACTGCCGGACGCTGGAGGAACTACTGACGAGCTTAGACACGAATCTTTTCTGGCGGGCGCACCGCTCCTACCTGGTAAACATCAACCGCATCCGCGAAGTCGTCCCGTGGTTCAAGAGCTCGTACCAGCTGCGCATGGACGATAAGAAGCAGACCGAGATACCAGTCAGCCGGGCTCAGACCAAGCGGCTGCGGGAATTGTTTGGACTCTGATCTGGACTCCGATCTGGAATCCGATTTTTACCTGGCGCATTGACCGGCATCTGCCTGCGTTTCCCTTCAGAGCCAGGGTTCAGAGCAACTCCGGAGGACGGCTCGGATGCAGAAGCCGTCCTCCGGTCGGGGGGAAAGTCTAGACGGCAAGCGCCTGCAACCCGGTGCGGTCGCGAATCACCAGCGTCGGTCCATCCTGACGGATCAACTGTTTCTTTCGCAGATCGCCCAAGAGCCGGGTCACGGTTTCGCGGGAGGCGCCAATGCGCTGCGCCATCTCTTCATGGGTCATGGCGGAATGGATGCGGGTCTCGGCGGCTTCCACTCCCTGCGTCGGCGAGTTCGACAGCAAGAGTCTGGCCAGCTTGCCCGCGGAGGAACGGGTCAGAACAAGGTCGTGAATGTCGCGATAGGCGGATTGAAAATCGCGGCTCAGAGACTGCGCGGTGTGCATGCCGACCTCGCTCTGAGACTGCATCAGTTCGAGGAAGTGGTTGCGGTCCACATAATTTACCTGGCAGGGGGTGGCAGTCTCGGCAGTCGATTCATAACCCGTGCCGGAGATCGCCGCGCTGAGGCCGAGAGCTTCCCCGGCGGACGCGGTTTTGAGGATCAGGATCTTGCCTTCGCGCGAGGTCGTGGAAAGGTTCACCTTGCCCGAGCAGAGAA